>OLGJ01000024.1_pt1 | contig 101034 bp, 111 predicted proteins | sample 1605431 | NCBI WGS metagenome assembly OLGJ01 (sample SAMEA3888920, study PRJEB22519) | human gut metagenome | biome: human gut; feature: human-associated habitat; material: faeces | place: Denmark | collected 2009
CTAATCTTCTTTCTTTTTTCGGCTTTGTCTGATTCCGGTAATTATATGGAGTTATTGTGTAAAGAAAAATCCTCTGTTAGCTGGTGAAATCTTATTGCTGTCTGGTCTTACGGATCTTGCTGATGGATATATCGCAAGAAGATTCCATAGGATTAGTAATTTAGGAAAAATACTTGATCCGGTGGCTGATAAGCTGACACAGGCAGCGATGTTAATCTGTCTGTTTACTCGTTTTCCGCATATGCTTCTTTTAATCGTAATAATGGCAGGTAAGGAGCTGTATATGGTAGTCAGTGGATGTCTTGTGATACGAAAGACAGGAAAAGTACATGGTGCAGACTGGCATGGAAAGATAGTAACCTTTTTATTATATGGAACTGCAGCGGTGCATATTATATGGTTCCACATTACACCGATGGTATCAGATCTGTTGATTGGTTTGTGCGCTATAATGATGGTCATATCGGTCGCTCTGTATATTATCCAGAATACCAGGACTCTTAAGGAAGAGACTGTATAAGCAATTTTATATGCGATACAGTTTCTTTTGTCAGGAAATTTCGGAGCAATTTTAACCGTTCTTTGTTCATCGGTTGCAGGACTTCCGGTGCCATTTGCACCAGTACATTTACTCTTCATTAATCTTTTGACGGATAGTCTTCCGGCAATTGCGTTAGGCTTAGAGCCGGATAGAAGTGAAGTGATGAGTGAAAAACCGAGATTGGCAGATGAGTCGATATTGACAAAAGATTTTCTTAGCAAAATCGGTCTGGAAGGTTTGGTAATTGGAGCAATGACAATGATCAGTTTTTTGACAGGATACAACCAGAATGGTACATTGCTTGGAAGCACGTATGCTTTTGGAACTCTTTGTCTGACACGTTTGTTTCATGGATATAATTGCAAATCAGATCATCCGGTCATTTTTACAAAAGGTCTCTTTCATAACAAGTGGCTTCAGGGAGCATTTGTGTTAGGTGCAGTACTCATTACAACAGTACTGACGGTTCCTGGTTTCCATAACTTATTCAAAGTGGAAACGTTGAATCTGATGCAGCTTGGATGTGTATATTTATATGCTTTTGCAAGCCTTCTGATTATTCAATTACTTAAGTGTATACGTATGAAACTAAGAAAAAGAGGGGAAAGATAGTGGATTTAAGTAGATGTTCTATGAAAAAAATTCGAGAACTGATTGTGTTTACGGCATTTCTTGTAGTTGCTTTGTGGAAATTCGATGTGGTGATTGAAGTGCTGAAGTCAATATGGAAAATTGTGTTTCCTTTTGCGCTTGGTGGTGCAATTGCCTTTGTGATTAATGTACCAATGAGTTTCCTAGAAAAGAAAATGCTCGGAAAGATAAAAGAAAATAATAAAATAGGAAAAAAAGCTGCGAGACCGATAAGCCTGCTTCTTACAATTATATTGGTAGCAGGTGTCATTATATTGGTAATGTTTGGTGTGATTCCACAGCTTACACAGACCATGGGAAATCTGATGACGAGTATTTCAGATTTTATTCCACAGATGCAAAACTGGATTCGAGAATTTTCACATGATAATCAGGATATTATGAAATTGGTAGATCAGCTGCAGTTTCAGCCTGATCAGGCAATTAAATGGGGAATAAGTCTTCTTGGAAACGGAGTCGGAAATATGATGAATACGACGATGTCAGCAGTAGGTTCCATTGCCAGTGGATTAGCGACCTTTTTTATTTCGTTTTCCTTTGCATGCTATATTCTTTTTCAGAAGGAAAAATTACATTTACAGGTAAGAAAAGTGATTTTCGCTTTTATTCCAAAACAAAAAGCAGATGCAATTCTTAACATATGTTCGCTGACATATCGGACATTTGCAAATTTTCTTGCAGGGCAGTGTCTGGAAGCAGTAATTCTCGGAATGATGTTTGTTATCACGCTAAGTATTTTAAAAATGCCATATGCACTTTTAATTGGAATTTTGATCGCGTTTACCGCATTGGTTCCTATCTTTGGAGCCTTTATTGGCTGTGCCGTGGGAAGTTTTCTGATCTTTATGGTAAATCCAAAACAGGCAGTTTTATTTATTATAGTTTTTCTGCTTTTGCAGCAGATAGAAGGTAATCTGATCTATCCTCATGTGGTTGGCGGATCAGTAGGACTTCCATCAATTTGGGTACTGGCGGCAGTTACAATCGGCGGAAATCTTATGGGAATTATAGGTATGCTGATTTTCATTCCACTTGTATCGGTATTTTATACTATATTCCGGGAGTTCGTATATCTGCGCCTAAAAAAACAACATATAAAACGAGTAACGAGAACGGATGTGGAAGAGTATGCGGAGGAGGAAATTGCGTCATCCTTTATTGTGCCGAATGAAAAATAATGATGTGATACAAATATAAATGAAGTGTAATGCCGATTATTAAGACGTTATAAAAATAGATTACGAAGGAAGAAGATATTATGAAGAAAATAGGAATCATGACAGACAGCCACAGTGGAATTTTGAGTGAAGAAGCGCAGAGACTCGGAATTAAGGTACTACCGATGCCTTTTTATATCGGAGAGAAAGTGTATCGTGAAGGAGTAGATCTTTCCAGAGATGAATTTTATGATATGCTTCGAAAGGGCGTAGATGTATCTACATCTCAGCCGTCACCAACAGAAGTTATGGATATGTGGAAAGAGATGCTGAAAGAATATGAGGAGATTGTTTATATTCCTCTTAGCAGTGCTTTAAGCGGGTCCTGTATGACAGCAGAAGCCATGGCAAATGAAGATGAATTTGCCGGTAAGGTGTTTGTCGTAGATAACGGTCGTGTGGCAACCCCGATGCATCGTTCTGTTCTTGATGCAGTAGAAATGGCAAAAGAAGGATACAGTGTAGTCGAAATCAAGAAAATTCTTGAAGAAACCAGAGAAAAAATGACAATTTATATCGGGCTCAGCACACTGAAATATCTCAAAAAAGGAGGAAGAGTCAGCTCTGTGACAGCTTTGGCAGCAGATGTCCTGAGTATCAAACCTGTTATGCATTTCAGCACAGGAAAGCTTGATATCTACCAGAAATGCCGTGGTATGAAGAAATCACGTAAAGTTATGATCGATGCAATGAAGCATGAGCTGGAAACGAATTTCCGAGAAGAATATGCTGCTGGTAAAGTGTACCTGATGGCGGCGTCCAGCAGTACCGATGAAGTGACAGAAGAATGGGTAAACCAGATTAAAGAAAGTTTCCCGGGAATGGAAGTCATGTGTGATAAACTTTCCTTCGGTTTGTCCTGTCATATCGGTCCGGATGGACTGGGAATCGGATGCACCTGTAAGCCAGTGTAAAAAACTGCTCCGGAGAAGATAAAATAAAAGATTAGGGTGTCAAAAGGTTTATAGCCTTTGATATAAATTTGTACCTTGAAAACTTAACACGATATGTAAAAACATTGGATTCTTTGGTAAAATGTAGGTAGCATTTTATGAGGTGATCTATATGTCTTTTGTTAAAAATGATAATCAACAGCTTACTGTTTTAGACAGTACTTTTAATCTTACAGAACGCGAAAAACGAATGTTAGAAAAATCATGGGCAAAAATTTTGCAGACAAAGTTTTTCCTGCTATTGATGAAAATATTTTTTCTGTTCTTTACAGTAAAAAAGCATCCAGACCTAATACTCCGGTCAATGTGATTGTTGGGGCACTGATTCTTAAAGAAGCTCTTAATGTTACTGACGATGAGATCGTTGAAGCTATGGCATTTGATATCCGCTATCAGTATGCACTGCACACAACCAGTTTTGAAGAGCAGCCAATTAGTGACAGAACCCTCAGCAGGTTTAGAGCAAGAGTTCTTTCTTACGAAACAGAGCATGATGTTGATCTTTTCATGAATGTGTTGTAAAAATGGCAAAAGAAATATCTGATTTTATGGATATCACTCCGGATTGGCTTACTTGTCAACTGTTTTTTGTAATATTTTTAAAGTTTTTAGGTATAAAAACAGTGGCTTTCTATGACAGAAAACCACTAAAATGATGCTTAACTGAATGGCATTGCTTTATCACCACTTTGAAAATGGTTGTTTTATGGCGGATAGTCAGACAGTTTTGGATATAAGAGATGATCTGGGAGCAACCATGAATGAATGCAGGGAAGTGACCGAAAAGTACCGCACAGGACGGAGTGCATATTTACGGCTCGGACAGTTGTTTATGAGATTGTTTGCAGGACTATTATAGCAGAAAGAAGAGGTGTTCGATATGTGTACAGCAGCAACTTACAAAACAAAAGATTTTTATATGGGCAGAACGCTTGATTATGAATTTTCCTATGGGGAACAGATCACGATAACGCCAAGAAATTACGAATTTGATTTCCGGTTTGCCGGGAAGATAAAAAGCCATTATGCTTTGATCGGAATGGCATTTGTTGCAGGAGGTTATCCGCTTTATTATGATGCTGTTAATGAAAAAGGCCTTGGAATGGCAGGTCTTAATTTTGTCGGCAATGCGGCATATGAAGAGGCTTTGCCGGAAGATGAAACAGAAGTCAGCCAGGTGGCACAGTTCGAGTTCATCCCATGGATCCTTACACAGTGTGCTACTGTAGCAGAGGCGAGAGAGAAGCTGGCAGCAATGAGACTGACAGGCACAGCATTCAGTGAACAGCTGCCGACAGCACAGCTTCACTGGATCATTGCAGACAAAGACTCCTGTATCGTTGTTGAGTCTATGAAAGATGGGCTGCATGTATATGATAATCCGGTAGGAGTGCTTACCAATAATCCACCATTCCCGAGTCAGATGTTTGCACTGAATAATTATGCCGGAGTATCCAGAAAACAGCCGGAGAGTACTTTTGCAGGAGTATTACAGCTTGATGCATATAGCAGAGGAATGGGTGGAATGGGAATACCTGGAGATCTTTCCAGCCAGTCAAGATTTGTGAAAGTTGCCTTTACAAAATTAAATTCGATCTCCGGTGAAGAAGAGGATGAGAGTGTAAGCCAGTTCTTCCATATCTTAGGATCCGTAGATCAGCAGCGTGGATGCTGTGAGGTGACAGAAGGCAAATATGAGATCACGATATACACGTCCTGTTGTAATACAGCAAAAGGTATTTATTATTATACGACTTATGATAATCATCAGATCACAGCGGTTGACATGCATGCGGAAAATCTGGATTCAGATCAGCTGATCTGTTATCCGCTTCTGTCCAAGGGCGAAGTCAGATGGCAGAATAAATAATACGAAAATGCACGGAGAAAGCATATCGCAGAACAACAGGAGGAAAGACCATGAAAGAAGTTAAAACACCGAAAAAACCACTGGCATATTATTATGGGATTGTGTTAATAGTGCTGATCGTATTTAATCTGGTTGTCACACCAATCCTTATGGAGCATCAGGTAAAGGAAACGGATTATGGAACTTTTATGAGCATGATCGAGAAGAAGAATATCGGTGAAGTAGAAGTTAAGGACAATCAGATCATCTTTACAGATAAAGATCAAAAAAATATATAAAACAGGTCTGATGAACGATCCGAACCTGACGGACAGGCTATATGGATGTGGAGCAGTATTCGCAAAAGATATCGATAAGCAGATGTCACCGATCATCAGCTTCCTACTGACAGGGGTTTTGCCATTGATCCTTTTAATCGCACTGGGAAATTATATGGCGAAGAAACTGATGGAGCATGCCGGAGGAAAAAATTCGATGGCTTTTGGAATGGGAAAAAGCAATGCGAAGATTTATGTGCAATCCAGTGAGGGAATCCGTTTTTCAGACGTTGCAGGAGAAGATGAGGCGAAAGAAAACCTTTCAGAGATCGTTGATTATCTTCACAATCCGAAGAAGTATACCGATGTAGGTCCTTGAATGAAAAACTAAAACCTAACTGAAATATCGTCTGATTACACAAAATCGATTTTTGAGCCCAAATTTAATTCATTTTAGGATGCCTGTTTTCTGAAAAGGTGCTATAATTAGCATATTCTAGACAATGGGTATATCGAAAATCGCATAGCTAACAGACGGCTGGCTAACTCTTATGCAAAAGTAAACGCGACCCGTCTAATAACACCTATTGACAAATCGATTACTACCTGCATTTAAGTCTTTTAATTACTTTTTAACAAATAAGTCTGGCATCAAATGCACTTCATCTGGCGGGATGAGGTGCATTTTTAACAATCTCATGAATTCTTGAAAATCTTCATCATCTTCCTCAACCAACTCATATGGACTTTTATTTCCAAGTCCAGGTTGTTTCACGCTATTGATGTGATTCATGAGCTTAGTGATGTCATCCTGATTATAAGGATTTAAGCTTTTCTTTTTAGGAATCGCATAACGAATAAATTCATGGTTTTTCTCGATACATCCTTTTTGCCATGAAGCCATTGGATCACAGTAATAAAGACTTGTTCTGTAAATCAGAAAACCATCCTCATCAGTTGTAAGCTCCAGCTCATCAACTTTCTTGAATTCGCTGCCATTGTCAGTCAATACATCTGGAAATAATCTTCTAAATACTTCTATTCCAAGCCCTGTCTCAAGATAGTCAAACACTCTTTTTACAGATTCTGCTTTCCCATCTGGCATAAGAAAAAGTAGCATTACATTGTTCTTCCTAAATATCATTGTAAGAAGCCTTTTCCCTTGTTCTCTCACACCTTTTACAGTATCCATTTCTACCACTTCATCTTCTGTATACTTTACTTTCATCGCATACTCAAAATCAGTGTAAGTTCTGCCTTGGCGGAATTCTATATTTGCAAATCCAATAGATGGCTGATACCCTTTTCCTCGTTTCTTATACCCGGTTTTTCTGCGCAGGTCTATGTTTTTGACCGTCAACCCACCATCATCTATGTAATTATAGAGAGTCCGCAAACATACTGGTATTTCATTTTCATGCTCAGCATATATGTGGGTAAGAGGCTGTCCCTTTTTAACAAGTTTGGTAATCAGTTCATCCATTTCAGATTTCTTTTCATCAGAAATGCGAATTCCCTGTCTGCTTTCGCTTCGTCTTCGTGTGACAGTTGCATCAGCATGCTTTGCACTGTAAATATATTTGTCTTTTGAACAAAGCTTTTTCTCTGAACAGTTATTACACACATATGGAGGCTTTTCGAATTTATGGCATGCCCGGGATACATATTTATCGCAGTATTTCTGGCAGTCCACACTTCGGCATCTACAACAGTTTTCTTCGCAGGATTCATCTCCACAAACGTGACGCTGTACATACTGTCTTACAAATCTGCAGTCCTTTCTTAGAAAATAGTTACCCGGAATGAATGTACGATTTTCTTTAATCTCATGTGCAATCGTTGACGGATGACGATGGAGTAGTTTTCCTATTTTTTTGAAGGAATCTTTACTGCTAATTCCGGTTTCTATCGCAATCCTGTCAGACAGATCCATCTGTCCTTCTTTTTTGTAATAAGTCATATCTGCCCCTTTCTAGCAGATAGCAATCGATATCTTAACTATATCATGTCTGCCAGAAGAAGCCATTGCAAAAGTAAATTAGACTTTTTTAGCCATTTTCAGTTGTCAAAGTACAGGTTTAATTTTTCAATCTAGGTCTCTACATGGCATAGTATCGCAAAATATGTGTACCATTATTAGGACACATAAAACAATTTTGCACATTATTATTCTTTCTTTTTGTCAGAGTATTCCTTAGGTGTGTATTTTTTGTTCCTTTCTTTTGCAATCCAGTATGCATCCTGAATTGCTTTCATCATTTCATCCATATCTTCTTCTGCTATACCTCCGCCGGCAAATAGTCCGCTTACTTCGGCAATAAGTGCGTGAGCCTGCTGTTTATGTTTACCTCGTGAGCCATAGGTAGCTCCGGCGTCTAATATGAATTGTTCATCTTTAGCAAGAAGGTAATTGATATTAACATCAAAAAATTCTGCAAGCTTCTGATATGTTTCTCTTGTTTTAGGCAGGCTGGTTCCCAATTCATAACTTTTAACAGTTCTTACGGAAACACCAATGCTGTCGGCAAGTTGCGGCTGGGTTAAGCCCTTTTGTGTTCTTAATTCTCTAATTCTTTCACCGAATGTCATAAAGAATCCTCCATTTCTAAGGGGTAACAAGTACCATTATGAAAAATTAAAAATAATGGTTATTGCCTTTATGAGTACAAGGGATATAAGTATTATAAAGAAAATCCATCTTTAGCAATCAATGAGATTATTGAAAAAATTTTTAAGGATTGTAAATTAATATAGACGCAAAATATACACAAGCCGTTTGATCGTAAAGGTCAGATGGCTTTTTTTGTGAGCACCATATCACAAAATGTGAGCACAATGTTCTGATTTATGAAAAGGAAGGTAAAGCCAAATGACAAATTATAACGGTAAAGAAGTACTTAATGGACTTTTGTTCATCAAATCTATGATGAGTGTAGAAAATGTGGAGAGACAGGCAATTGCACTTAGAAAGTTAGTTAATGCAGATTATTTTTTGCCACAGGGTGTTGTGGTAAAAAAAGAAGTAGATTCATTAATTATAGAAAATCCAGGGAGTATTAGAACAGGTAAGAAGCAGATGCTCCGCGGAGGAATATCTGATCCAAGAAATAAAACATTGATGAAAATGTTTAATCTAATAGGTATAGGCGAAAGAGCCGGGAGTGGAATACCAGACATTTACCAGATATGGGAGGATGAAGGATGGAAAACTCCTATGGTTGAAGAGACTTATAATCCGGATAGAACTCGCTTATCGCTTGAATTTGTAAAAAAACAAGCGATAAAAACAAGCGATAAAAACCAATGCAAAAAATAAACAAGAAAAAACAGAAGAAAACCGGTTATTAATTAGAGAATACTTAAGTCAAAATGGTCGGTCAAAAACAAGTGAAATAGTAAAATATATAGGATTGAGTCCGGCACGTACAAGAGCTATTTTAACAGAAATGGAAGATGTGATAATAGAAGGAGCAAATAAAAATAGAAAATATCGTTTGTATGATAAAAATAATAAGTAAATATAATATTTATAAAGAAAAAGCGGAAATTTGTAAGAATCGGAGAGGGCTCCATTATTTATGGAATTGGGCATCACAGATTCATCGAAATGGCCAGAGCTACCGGAGCAACCTATATGTAAGATTCTTAAAGATTCTTGTAATTGTTCCATTTGGTTCAGTTGCCAGCTCAACACTTTCTGGAAACCGTATGGTAAGCCATACAGCAGTATCTTACTTTAAGTATTTTCTTTCAGTAGTTTTAGAAGCAGTTACAATAGCACTTTCAATTATTGTAAGCAATGCAATCCTAAGCTACGGAATATTTGATATCTCTGGTCGAGGAACCGGATGGACGGGTTCAATCCTGTATTTGCTTGAGATGTGTTTCATATCAGCACTTACGGTTGGAAGCGTAAAGGGAGCACAGCAGCTCACACAGAAGGTTTTAGGGCTGGGATAATATTATGAAAAACTCGTTGACATTGAATTTTTTTAATGATATTCTACAATGATCTACAGAAGCTAGATGGACGGTATGGGGCTGAAAGGAGACATTATGTACGAATGGGTAACAGACAAAAAATTCATTAAGGAAACCTACAGCATCTGTGCAGACATTGTAAATCAATTAGTCCAGCGTTTGAACAAGGAAGGAATCAATTCATATTTTTTTGATGTTGGAAGCAAAAGAAGAAATATGATTACCAGAAATGGAAAGGCTCCAATTGATTTCGATTTTAACCTCTTCATCGAAAATGGAATGAGATATAACTGCAAAGAATTGAAAGAATATATAATGAATATATTTAATGAAATTCTTAAAAATAAGAAATGGAGAGCGTCAAAAGATTCAACATCTGTTATTACAACTGGGCCAAAGAACCCTGGGAAGATTCCATACAGTATTGATGTGTGCATTATTACATCTGATGGTTGGGGGAATTACCAAAGACTTATTCATGAGAAACATGAGGATAACAGATACGATAAATATTATTGGAATCAGTCTCCAAGTGATAAAGGAATTGATGAAAAAGAGGAGTTTTTGAAACCAGATCATTGGATTGAAGTAAGAGAGCGATATCTAGAAAAAAGAAATGAATATTTGTGTCAACAAGACAATTTCCATCCAGCGTTTGTATGCTACATTGAAGCATTAAATGAGATATACAATAAGTATCATAGATTTGGATGGTAGAAGCGAATTTGATTAACAGAGAGCCGGCAGTAAATGCCGGCTTTTGTTATTCTACTAGGAGGTTATTAATGAAATTGTATTAACGTTTGATTATGGAGGAGAACCAACAAGTCAGATTGAAGTATTACATAAGGTGGTATTTCATTTTAGGGAAAAGTGTAGGGAAAATAGGATTAAGTCAATTGTTAGAATGACATCTAATGGAATATGGAATGCACGTGAAAAAAAATAGTTGAAGAATGCATTGATATGTTCCTTCGGTTGATAAAACAGATGTCGGAGCGTGAGGGCGTAACCGAGCAACTAAAGACAGAAAATCAAATGGAGTGGGTTGGTAGGATGAATAATATTCGCAGTAGAGCGGTGGAGATTGTAAATGCAGAACTGATTTGCAGTTAAGCCAGAGCGGCGGCGAGGAAAACCTTGCCGCCGTTTTTATGTATATGACCGAAAAATCAAAGATTTATGGTATAATTCTAAAAGAATTATTTTTTTAAGACCATCGCCTCAAAAAACGTACTTAATAGGTGAAAGCGCTTTTAGGTCAAATTAGGGAGGTGAACAACATGGATGATCTGAGAATCATAGAACTCTACTTTAATAGAGATGAACAGGCGATCAAGGAGACGGATACAAAGTACGGAAAACTCTGCCACAGTATTGCCTATAACATTCTAAATAATCACGAAGATTCTGAGGAATGCGTTAATGATACTTATGTGAGTGTGTGGAACACCATTCCGCCTACAAGACCGCACAATTTCATGTCCTTTATCTGCAAGATTGCACGAAATCTCTCTTTGAAGCGACTGGAGTTTATGAAGCGAAAGAAACGGTCGGCGGAAATCATTTTATCCTTGGATGAGCTTGCGGCAGTATTGCCGGATGAACGATATGCTCCCGATGTGAGCGACGAGGATGTAGGTAAGCTGATCAGTAAGTTTCTTCGCAGTCAGGAGAAATATGTCAGGAATGTTTTCATCCGCAAGTATTTCTATTTCGATTCTATAAGGGAGATTGCAAAGCGCTATTCTTTTACTGAGAGTAAGGTCAAAAATATGTTGTTCTACACCCGAAACAAGCTAAAAGATTACTTGATTAAGGAGGACGTTGAAATATGAAAACACCGAGAATCGCAAATGCCATCGGGCAAATTGATGACGATCTTGTCACCGACGCAGCTAAGTGCAAGAAGAAAAATAAGAAACATTGGTTAAAATGGGGTTCCTTGGCAGCATGCTTTGCAGTGATTGTAATTGTAGGGGCGGCAATCCTCCCATCGCTATTTCGGGAAAATGTAACACCGGAGGGAACCGACGGCAGATACAAGGACTTTTCTATCCAAGCCAGCGAATCTGCAATTGTATGGCCATGGGAGTATCAGACTGTATATGAAAAATATAGAAATGTCGAAATTGACGGTATTGAGTATCATGGAAAAGGCCGTGCGGTATCAGAAGCATGGATTGGCGAGAGAATTGGCAACTACACTGTGGTTGGATATGATGAAGTCAATAATGGAAAAAAATATTCTGCCGAGTTTGAAGCATATGCACTGAAGGATATTGCTCAATGTCAGTTTATAGCCGTAAAGATGGAGGACAGTTATTATGTCTTTCAGAATGACGAGTATGCTCCTCCGAACACCCTTGGTGAGCTTATGGATGTCGTAAATCTGTCCGAGGTCGTGGAGCTTCAGCGCTTTTCCGAAGGAGACAATAGTCCTGATAGCAAACATTTTGCATTGAGCAGTGACGATTATGTATGGGAAGTTCTGTCCGAATGTAGGAACGCCCCTTTCGTTGAAGATCAAACATGGACGGTTGGTGACAGAAGTTACCTCAGTTTTACGATTACTTCCGAAGCACTTGGTGTTTACAAAGTTGCTCTGTATGTGACGGAAGACGGCTATCTGTGGACAAACGCATTTAATTGGCAGTATCTATTCAACATCGGCGAGGATGCTGCAAGCAGGATTATCCATTATGCGAAAGAGAATTCCACTGAAGTAGAGTATGAACCGTACAGAAACTCGGTAGCCGGTACAATCATTAAGATTACGGAAGAATATATCTTGGTGGATGATTCTATCCTGTGCAAGAATCCGGCGGACGGTATCACCTACAAGGTTCTGCTAAATGACCTTCGTATCTCCCGTTATGTAGATTATGGAATTGTCAAGGTTGGTGATACCGTGCAAATTTCCTATGAAGGCGAAATTGATGAAACCAGTGGTAACACCATTGCAGGTGCAATTTCGGCATTTAAGGCAACAATCTCCGATGGAGATGTATTAATTCCTGAATGAACCACCTATGCCCTGTAAGACTTCAAAATCTTGCAGGGTGTTTCTCTGTCTTAAAATGTATGTAATCCCGCAAGGCAGGGGTACTGCCCTGCGGTGTTGTTTTCGGCATTAAAGCTATCTTTCTCTGTCGTGGGATTTTCGCTTTGGCTGGCTTCTCTGTCTGCTCTCTGCCTGTAGCCGCCTGAGCTGGTCACGAATACTTTTCTTTTCGGGCGGTGTAAGCCTTTCTTTTTCGGCTGGTCTGCGGTTCTCCCTGACCTCCCGCTCCCATGCGGCAAGGTCACGGTTGTACTGCTCCACAACAGCCTCCGCCTTGCGGTAGGTTGCCATGAACGCCTGCACATCGGGATAACCGTCCTCTTTCAGAACATCGGGTAGTTTATCCAGCTTTTCAGCGATTTCCTTTTCTGTCCGCTGTATCTGCTCTGTGAGCGCCTTGCGCTCCTTACCTTTGAAAATCCCCTTTGTGTCGGCGAGCTGCTGTTTCAGCTTCGGAAGTACCGTATCCTGCAAATGCCGGATTTCTTTCGCCTTATCCTGCGCTTTTATCATCAGCTTTTGCATGGTGCGGAACTCTGCCATATTAATATCAAGTGTAGGCTTGGGCGGCATATCTTTTTCCTGAATAAGGTTTTGAAGAAAATCTTTTGCCTTTGTCACAATCCCACGGAATAGATTGGGCAGCCAGCCTTTGCTTTTGATAGATTGGCTTGCTTTGTCGTGTATCTCGGTCTGCTTGACTTCTAAAATCTTTGCTTCGGAAATACCCGATATGAGTGCCATATCCGCTGTCCTGTTCCATTCTTGCCTTGCGGCATTATCCGTTTCAATCTCGGCGGCTTTGGGATTGTTCTTACCGATTTTCTTTGTAGGGAGATAAACGCTGTTCTTATCAAATACCTTTAATTGCTGTTCAGGATTAGAGATATGTCGATTGATAAGGTCGGTGTAAATCTCCTTTACCTCCCGAAGAAAAGGCTCGCTTTTGAATTTATCATCTTTCACGGTAAAAAGGTGGCTTTCATAAATTTCTCCCTTTTTTATGACAGTGCAGCCTTTTCGTATCTGCCCGTCCTCCCCTGTGATTTCTTTCTTGGGGCGTACCCTTTTTCCCGTTTCATCATAGAACACGCTGCGTGTGGCTATCTTGATGTCAGGTTCAGGAAGCAGTTTTCTTTCGATGAAGATAAGGTGGATATGATAGTTCGTCTTACGTTTGTTGTGGTGGAGGGCTGACACGCACTCCACACCATACCGCCTGTGGAACTACTCTGTAAAATCTTCAAGGACTTCCTGCGGCTCGTATCTTGTATATACTTCGGGCAGGGCGATAATCAATTCCCTTGCTTCAATACATTTGCCCTCTGTACCGCTCCGCTTAAATTTCTGCTGGCTTTCCCTTGCAAGGTTACTCCAAAATTCATTGTCGGCGGTGCGGTAGGTAGCATAGAGGTTTTATAAAATTTGATTTGTTCGGTTAGTATAATATATTTAGTGAAGCACTTTAGCCAATATGGTTAAGGTGTTTTTTTTGCGCCTTGAAAGGAGGTGGTTGAAGCATACCACATCGGGGAAAGCCTGATTTAATCATTACAACAGGCATTGCCTGATTATATAGAGTAGCTTTTAACAGCCAGTTAGGGATTATCCCTGCTGGCTTATTTTTTTATCTAAAAGGAGAGACACAACATGAGAAAAGAACATATTATTACGACAAACAATAATCAGATGGAGGAGAAAGGCATGAAGAGCAGATTCATTCACTTTAAGAAGAGATTCGTTCCGGCATTATCCGGAGCACTTATGGGAGTAATGCTTATGAGCACTACTTGTTTTGCAGCAGGTGACAGATATCCGGGAAACAATCGCACCGGTATCTTCCGTGGCAGAACCGACGGAGTATCAGTTTGGAGCAGAGGCATTTGAGGCAGCATATCCTAAAATGGATTCTGTCATCAAGCCGGATGAAAAAGACCCTTCCGTTCCTAAGACCGGAAAGGTGAGGTAGAGGCTTATGACGGATAAGGAGAAAAGGTACTGGGCATATTTTCTGAATGTGCATGGAAAGATTGAATACTATGAGCAGTGAAAGAAATGTGTTCATTCCTGTAAGCAGAGCTTTCAATTAACAGGGCTGCTTTGTAAAAAGTGTCAGGAAGCCAAATAGCGAGGGGCGTATCATCAGAAATGGTGGTACGCCTTTTTTTTGGGAATATTCTACCTTTAATCCCTTTGAATGTAATAGTATTGTATATAATCAGTGAACAAATCTTAAAACCAAAATCTTAAAACTATCACAAAAACAGATGCCTTTTTCCAATTTTTTTGGTATAATCATATTATTGACAGCTATGAACACAGTGAAAACAGAGGTGTTCCAATGGGCAATCAGTCAAGCCAGTGGTTTACTTTATATTATCTGGACAGGCTGGACAGATTTATAAAGGAGAGGCTAAAAGTAAAATACTATGTAAGATACATGGATGACGGAGTGCTCATTCACCACGATAAAGAGTTTCTAAAGAAAGCGTTAGCCAAGACACAAATTTTTCCTATATCACAGGGAGTGGATTTCCTTGGATTTCATTTTTATCTGACAGATACAGGAAAGGTGATTAAAAGACTCCGGACATCAAATTTAAAGCATGGACATACATGGAAATTAAGAAAACATATCTATTCCAATACAATATTTACAAAATCAAAGGAGGATTCAGATGAAAAGATTAAAGCATAATTTAAGGAGGACTTTATGAATATTATCAAACATAAATATGGCAAACGAACGGTATCTCTGCTGCTTGCGGTAATTTTGGTGCTATGCCCTTTGCAGGTTAGGGCGGCAGATAACAAGCCAACCATCGAAATTGGTGACTACATTCAGATGGGTACTTATGGGGGAGTGCCAATTGTGTGGCGTTGTGTAGCGAAGGATAGCAATGGGCCATTGATGCTTTCGGATAGAGTATTGTGTGATTACATGCCCTATGATGCAAAAACCAACAAAAATGCCGAAACAGGCTCGCTCCGGCGCAATAGCTGGAGAGATAATTTTGGTTCTAACCACTGGAGAGACAGCAACATACGTTCTTGGCTCAATTCCAACGCTGAAGCAGGAAAAGTGAAATGGCTTTGCGGAAATCCGCCAACAGAGGATTATGTCTATCCTAAAACGGCAGCATATGACCAAAAGGAGGGCTTCCTTCGCAGCTTTCGTTCGGATGAGCTGGGAGCGATTCGAACGGTGAAGCAGCGTTCTATCGTTTCCCATCCGGAGTATACGGCAGGTTATATCGACGCAGCCGGTGTTGATCTTCCCTATAACACCACAATTGATACGGTAGCGGATGGGTATGACAGTGCCCATTATGAATATATTTGGGATAGAGTTTTTCTGCTGGATGTTCAGCAGCTCAAAACGGTTAATGATAACCTGAACGGCTACCATATCGCAAAAAACAGAAGCGGTGTAGCATGGAACTATTGGCTGCGTACACCGATTACAACCTGTAACCATGATATGCGATTTGTGACCCCTCAAGGGAATATTTTGCGTGACGCACCCTATAAGGGATATTACGGCGTTCGTCCTGCCTTCTATCTGAATACGGAAAATTACACCGTATCATCCGGCACAGGACAGAGCGCACAGGACCCCTATGTTGTTTCCGCACCGGATGCGCCGGATGACAGCATTGGCATATCCGGCGCTGTGCGAGAGGATGTGAATGGTGACTGGAATGTGAACACGGATGAGTATCTACAGCTGGAGATGAGTACCCTCTACACTGAGGATCCTGCATATGCAAATGTAACCGTACCGGTGTATACAATCCAGAAGCCTCGCAGCGATAAGGAGAACATGGTGATTGTGTACTGCGCCGAGGGCTACACCAAAAGCCAGCAAAAGCAGTTTGTCGAGGATGTAAAAAAGCTGTGGGGGGAGGTATTGCAGATAGAGCCATATCGCAGCATGGCGGATCGCTTTAATGTCTATGCACTCTGCACGGCATCGGTGGATGGCTATGGCGGTACCAGCACATTTTTTGCTGCGACCGCCAAAGGAGGAATTTCTACTAACAAAGGGAACTGGCGCAACCATGTTTTGGAGCGCATCATAGGCCCTGCGTTTATCGAGAAGATTCATGACGCACATATTCCTAATGAAACGCATCCAAACGAAAACACGATGGATCATAATTATAGACAGTATGATTATGTGTATGAAAATATCAACCAATTCGTTGTGTTGGCGAATAGCGATGAGTATTTCGGTGGCTCTCATGATAATAAACAATATGGTATTCACTATATTGTTGCGTCAGCGAGAAACGCATATTCTGCGTTTACCCAGCGGCATGAACTGGGACACGGTCTGTTCCATCTGGGAGATGAATATAATTATAGCACTGTTCCTGTAGATGAGTGGAATTACACTACATCACTGAATATGACTGCAACAAAAGATCCCACGAAAGTGAAGTGGAAGCAGCTGCTTGGCTTCCGTAATACCTATACCTGCCCGCATCTTGACGACTATCCTTATACCTATAATTCCAGCAGGGATTGTCTGATGCGAGAGACCTTTCAGAATGATTTTTGCGATGTGTGCAAGCTACAGGGCATAAAGGTCATGAGTCAGCTCATTACAAATCCCCCTGCGCTTTATGTGGCTGTTCCTGAGGTGAAAAAGTATATCGGCGGTTACAGAAATCCCACAAAAGATCCTTCTGCCTTTGAGGCAGCGAATTCCTCCGCATATGCGAGCTATCAAAATGACAGGAATAGCCGTCTATTAAGCGGCGGCAGTAAAAACAGCTTTGATTATAGCAGCATGAAGGGGCAGCAGGTTGAGCTGCGCACCATTATACAAAATCTTTCGAATACCCAAGCGAAGACTGTGACCCTGCGCCTGTGGGTGGAACATTCCAACGGCGAAAAAGCGGTCACGACAGATGGGGAGCAGGTTTTCACTACGCAGGAGTTTGACATCCCTGTTTGGAAAGAGAAAAGCAAATTCTGGACAAAGGGTGCGTTGGATTACGAGGGCAGCGACTTTAATTCCGGCCTTGTCAACTGCTCTCTGGTTTACACGATTCCGGAGAATGCCATTCTGCAATCCGGCGATACCATCGGCTTTGAGATTGTAGATCATGCGACAGGCGAGGTATTGGCTGATGATGATACGGAGCAGCAGCGCTATGTCAATGTCACCATCCAATATCAGCTGGAGGATGGCACAGATGTTCCAAACACCATGCCGACTACCTTTACTGTTCCGGTAGGCAAAAAGGTTGATTGGCAGCCGCCGCAGGAACTGCACGGCTACACTTTTGTTAAAGCGGAGGGGATGGAAAATGCTGTCCCGAACAGTGGTATGACGATTCGTTATATTTATAAAAGGTCTGAGGAACGCCCCGAGCCGCCGGTGACAAAAAATTATACGGTGCAATACAATTGGGGCTCTGTATTCCCGACAGGCGCAACGCTGCCGCTAAATAGCAGCTCCTATTCGAGTGTGCAACAGGCGAAGGCGGCTGTGGATAAGAAATATACCTCCACAACACGCATTCAGGCACAAAAGGATGGTAAAAACGGCACATGGGCTTTTTCGGGCTGGGATGCCGGCAACCTAAACGGCACAACCGTGGTATTCCGTGGAAGTTGGAGTTTTACGGCGGATACAGCGCCGATAACGCCTCCGAGCGGTACAGCAAGCTACAAGATTACCGCAACGGCAGGTATCGGTGGAACAATCTCTCCCGGTGGCACGACAACGGTATCTGCCGCAGGTCAGCTTACATATACAATCAAGGCGAACGAAGGATATTATATTGCGGACGTAAAGGTGGATGGTTCGGAAGTGACAGCAACCACAAGCTACACCTTTAGTGATGTGAATACTGATCACACCATAGAAGTTACCTTTAAACAGGAAAGCCAGACACCGGATAACACCTATCAGATTATTGATGGAGCAAACAGTAGTTGGACGCATGACAGTGATGGTAATATCACCATCCGGGGTAACGGAGACTTCTCCAAGTTTACCGGAGTTAAGTTGGACGGAAATTTGATAGACAAGAGCAACTACACTGCAAAGGAAGGCTCTACCATTATCACACTGAAAGCTTCCTACCTGAATACACTTTCGGCAGGAACCCATACAGTTGAAATCCTTTGGACGGATGGTTCTGCAAGCACCACATTTACCATCAAAGCAAATACCTCTGATGACAAGCCATCGAGTGGAACTGATAAGAAGGATGATGCACCTAAAACCGGGGACAACACACCGAGTGTATGGCTGTTTATACTATCAATTCTTTCCGGAACGGGATTGATTATTACCGTAAAGAAACGCAGAGAAAATTTGAATTCATAGAAACGATAGTTAAAAAATGAAACGAGAAAATAACCATGGAGAAGGCGGGCATGCATGTCCGTCTTTTCTTCAAAGAAAACACAACAGGAATTATTGAAAGAAAAATATATGGAGACGGAGGAACTGTAAGATATTATGTTGATGTTGATATTAATGGTCAAGTAGTTAATGTTAAGTCGGATTTTTATTCGTCAAAGACTAAAAGTTTACCAACAGGAAAAAAGTAGAAGTGGATTACATGGTGTCACCTAAAGGAATTGAATCAGTGGAAATTGTTGGTGAAAATATAGTTTTATGTAGAGATGATACAAAAGGTGAGTTGAGAATACTGGTTGGATTTGGTATACTAGCAGTAATTAGGATGAAGAGCAGATGGCATTTAAAAGAAAGCAGAAAAAACTACTGATGAGATTAGAAAGGCATAAATATGAAAAAGAAATTAAATATTATTTTTAGTCTAATAGTGGTCATTATGTTATTTGTCACGGGATGTGGTAATTCAAAAACAACTGTTTCGTATACCTATAAGGTCGAAACAGGTGATAACATTACAATTTCGTTGACAACAAATGATGGATATGAGTTAACGTCGGACATTCCTTTTGTCATTTCTAAGGATAAAAAGGAGTTAAGTCAGGGTATATTTATTTCAGCTGAGTATTTTACTGCATATGTTGATAGTGTAAAAAATAACGAAAAAGCAGAAATTATTGATGAAGGTACTAAATCGGATTGTAGTTATGTAATGTGGAATTATAATGATTCTGAGTTTAATTACGTAGTGAAAATTAATGGTACAAATACCGGTATGTTAATTGCTAATAATATTTCTGAGGAATCAGCTAAGGAATGTTTTGACAGATTAGAAATAAAAGTAAAAGAATAAAATACGATATATTTTTCGGTTTCTGCAATCAATAAATTTAGGCTCTGAGTATATATTAGAAGGTTGAGCAGACTATACTAATTATGGGAATGAGCCTTTTTGTATAGCAGAGAAGAAAACAGCTTAATTAATTTGGAGGAATAAAATATGTTAGAAGTAGGAAAAAAAGCACCGGATTTTGAATTGCCGGATCAGAATGGAGAAATGCATAAATTAAGCGATTATGCAGGAAAAAAAGTGATCTTATATTTTTACCCAAAGGATAATACACCGGGGTGTACGAAGCAGGCATGTGGCTTTTCTGAGCGTTATCCACAGTTTACTGAGAAGGGAGCTGTTATTCTCGGAGTAAGCAAGGACTCTGTAGCGTCTCACAAGAGATTTGAAGAAAAATACGGACTGGCATTTACGCTATTAGCAGATCCGGAGCGTAAAGTTATTGAAGCATATGATGTCTGGAAAGAAAAGAAAAATTATGGAAAAGTATCTATGGGTGTAGTAAGAACTACATATCTTATTGATGAACAGGGAATCATTATAAAGGCAAATGATAAAGTCAAGGCGGCAGATGATCCTGAAAATATGCTTAAGGAATTGGCATAATGAAGATTATTTTATCACCTGCAAAAAAGATGATTGTAGATACCGATAACTTAGCACCGGTTGAACTGCCTGTCTATATTGATAAGACAGCAGAAGTATTAAACTGGATGAAAAGCAAATCAAAAGAAGAACTGAAAGCTATCTGGAAATGTAATGACAAGATTGCAGAGCAGAACTTTAACAGATTGGAAAATATGGATCTTTATAACAGGCTTACTCCGGCTGTTTTAGCATATGAAGGGATTGCATTTCAATATATGGCACCATCTGTGTTTGAAATCCAGCAGTTTGAGTATTTGCAAAATCATTTAAGAATCTTGTCTGCGTTTTATGGCATTTTAAAACCAATGGATGGTGTGACTCCTTATCGTCTTGAAATGCAGGCAAAGGTTGGAATTGGAGATGCAAAAAATCTGTATGAGTACTGGGGAGAATTGTTATATCGCTCAGTAATCGATGACAGTAGGATTATCATTAATCTTGCATCAAAAGAATACTCAAAATGTATAGAAAAGTATCTGACGTCACAGGACAGATATATTACGATTGTATTTTGTGAGTTATCCGGAGATAAATTGGTAACAAAAGGTACCTATGCCAAGATGGCTCGTGGTGAAATGGTCAGATTCATAGCGGAAAATAATATTGAAAATCCGGTGGAGATTCAGAAATTTGACAGACTCGGATATTCGTTTAGGTCTGATTTATCTTCAGATTCAGAATATGTATTTGAACGCAAAATAAAATAGTTATTCAGGTAAAAGATGCTCAGTTTGGCAGCTTTTATAATAATGAGAATTATCACTATTTTTATTGACAACAGGATGATATTGGCATATAATCCTTATTAAGAATTAATCCTAATAAGGAGAACAAATGACAAGTAGGAGAAATACCATTCAAAAAGATCTTGTAAGAAATACCGTATACGAAATGAGAAGACACGTTACGGCAAATGAAGTGTATGAATTTATAAAAGAAGCATATCCAACAATTGGAAAAGGAACTGTATATAGAAATCTTGATATATTGGTAGAGGAAGGTGCATTAAGAAAGGTTGAAGTTCCGGATGGACCGAACCGATTTGATTTTACATTGAAAAATCATTACCATGTAAGATGTATAAAGTGCGGTGAAATTTTTGATGTGGATATGGATCAAATACCGGATTTGCTGGAAAGAATTCATAACACTCATGGAATTGAATTTGTGGATTACGATATTTCATTTAAAGGCATTTGCCCGAAATGCAGGGAGAAGGTAAAGGAGGAACAGCATGGATAGGAAAGCAATGTATAAGTTGAGTTATGGACTGTTTATATTGACCGCTAAAGAAGCAGAAAAAGATAACGGATGCATCATTAATACAGCCATTCAGGCAGCTTCGGAACCAAACCAGTTAAGTATCTGTGTAAATAAGGCAAATTATACGCATGATATGATTCAAAGAACCGGAAAATTTACTGTATCAGTCTTAAGTCAGAAGGCACAATTTGAATTGTTCAAACATTTTGGCTTCCAATCAGGAAGAGATACCAATAAGTTTGAAGCATTTGAGCAGTGTGCCAGGGGCACAAATGGTATTTATTATATTACAGAAGGTACAAATGCATACATTTCTGTGACGGTTACTAAAACAGAGGACTTGGGTTCACATACGATGTTTATCGGTGAGATAACCGATATGGAAGTTTTAAGCAATGTTCCTTCAGTAACATATGATTATTATCAGAATAATATTAAGCCTAAGCCACAGGAGGTTGGAAAAACAGAGGACGGTCAGACAATATGGCGTTGCAGAATTTGCGGATATGAATATGTAGGCGAGGAATTACCGGATGACTTTATATGTCCTTTGTGCAAGCACCCGGCATCAGATTTTGAAAGAGTAGTAAAGTAAACGGAGGTAAAAGAGATGGCAGCAAACAAATATGCAGGAACACAGACAGAGAAGAATTTACAGGAGGCATTTGCAGGGGAATCACAGGCAAGAAATAAGTATACCTATTTTGCTTCTGTAGCGAAAAAGGAAGGTTACGAGCAGATGTCAGCATTGTTTTTAAAGACTGCAGATAATGAGAAAGAACATGCAAAGATGTGGTTCAAGGAATTAGCAGGAATTGGTGATACAAAGGAAAACCTGGCGGCAGCGGCAGAAGGCGAAAATTATGAGTGGACAGATATGTATGAAGGCTTTGCTAAAACAGCTGAGGAAGAAGGATTCCCTGAGCTTGCAGCAAAATTCAGGGCAGTAGGTGAGATTGAGAAGCACCATGAGGAAAGATATCGTGCACTTCTTAAGAATATTGAAACTGCACAGGTATTTGAAAAGAGCGAAGTTAAGGTATGGGAATGCCGTAACTGCGGACATATTGTGGTAGGAACTAAGGCGCCTGAAGTATGTCCGGTATGTAATCATCCACAGAGCTATTTTGAAGTACATGAAGAGAATTATTAAGGAGATCAAGAGACCAGGATAAAGAGAAGGTAACTGCTCTTGACGATGGGGCAGATGATTATGGTGAGGATACACAGGTCTTACGTTCTGTTATGGCATCAACCGGAAGAAAGATTGAGAATAATCCTGCAAAACCGGAGTATATACTGACAGAAATCGGTATTTGCTACTGCATGAGGTAAATAGACAAATAAAGAGAAGGCAGGGATTTTTATGCAATATACAGATAATTCATGTTTATTTGCTGTTATGAGCACAGCAGAGTTTCGGGAAAGAAAAGAGGAATTTGCTTATAAAAAGGAGATGCTGCACAGTCTTGGTTCTATTCGATACTGTAAGGCAGAGCTGTTTAAAGAGTGTATTCTCGGTACAATTCGGCTTCCACAAAAGAATGAACAGAAAAAAGCACAGCTTTCATTTGGATTCTATTTGACAGGCAGGAAAGTGTTTTTTGTCGAAGATGAAGGAAAAATGAAGGCATGGATAGAAAAGCAGACGGAGATGTTTCAGGAAGTTGATACACCGAAACAGTTGCTGTTACGGATTATGGAGCATATGATAGAAGAGGATACATTGTATTTTTCTCATATGGAGTCTGAGCTAGACAAACTGGAAGAGAAAATAAGTGGTGGAACAGGAAGCAATAATAATTTTTTCACATCACTGATAAAGCATAGGCAAAAACTTTCTGAGTTTAATATTTATTATGAACAGTTGATAGACATTGCAGAATTGTTTAGTACCTGTGATTTTTATCAATCTGAACAGGATACACAAGGCTGGGATAGATTTATGCACCGTGTGGAACAATTGCAAAATCATGTACATCTTCTTCGTGAAAATGTGCTCCAGATACGTGAACTGTATCAATCAATGCAGGATGCACATCAAAATAAAATTATGGCTGTAATTACCATTGTCACAACTATTTTTCTTCCACTTACATTGATTACAGGCTGGTATGGAATGAATTTTGTATACATGCCGGAGCTGCAATGGCGGTATGGATATTTCGCTGTGATAATGATATCACTCATCATTGTAATAGCAGAAATCATATATTTTAAAAAGAAAAAATTCTTTTAATCTAATAAAAGCAGATAACCTTAAGCTAATATGTTTTAAAGTTATCTGCTTTTTTCGCATCATTTTTATACATGGTTACAATTCTCACAGAATATGGAGCAATATTCTGAAATTACTTGAAATTTTGAGAAAAATCTGCTAAAATATCTTTACTAAAACATATGGAGGTAATTATGATGAAATTAGTAAGTATGCTTCTGACCCTATGTATGGTGTTTTGTATGCTGACTGTGCCGGCAGCGGCCGACGATCTGCCAGTTGTGAAGCTGGACGTGGGTACGACCGAGACCTATGATGACACGAATTATAAGGTCGACGCAAATACCATTATTCTCCGGGCGGAAGACCGGGTCTACGAGCTGACCGGGACTACCGACAGAAAGATTCTGGTTCCGGGCACTAGTACACCTGCTGAGCCTAAGACGTACCATATTCGTCTTAACAATGCGACCATCAATGGTGGTGTGACGATTAACAATTCCACCGGTGCGAAGCTGGTTATCGAAGTGGCGGCTGGTACCGTCAATACCGTCAAGCGTATATACTCCGCTAGCCTGACCATCACCGGCTCCGGTACGCTGAACATGGAGGATATGGGTGTGACCCAGTCCACCAGAACCAACAATCCTAGCTCCCTGTACATTGAGGACACCACCATCAATGTCAACTTGCCTAGCACTAAAAGCGGCCAGTGGGAAGGCAACTGCAAGCTGGCCGGTTCCGCCAAGGTCACCTACACCGGCTGCGGCAATTATTCTGTCCTGAAGTTTGGACAGGGAAACGGCATAACCCACTCCCTGACCCTGAAGGACAACGCCAGTCTCTACTGTGTGCAGGACGACGCCAGCGTTGCCTCACCGTATCCCGTCAGTGGTCTGGAGTGCTTCCAAGGTGCCACGATCACCCTGCAGGACAACGCTTATCTGGAGGCTGAGGGTAGAGCCACCAGCGGAGATCATGCGGGCTGCGGTGTTGCTGGCTGATGGTGATATTTTCGTGCAGGACAACGCCATCCTCAAGGCCACGGCCTATGCTGAGGCTATCTCTACTTGGGGCAGGTTTACCGTCAATGGCGGCAAGCTCATTGTTAAGAGCGAAAACAGCAATGGCGTGTATAGTGATGCTACCATCGATATTAGCAACAACGCCACCGTGGAGGCCACGGGCTATTATCCTGCGCTGTTTGGCAATACCGGTGTGACCATTGCCAACAGCACCGTCAAGGCTGTTGGTACGGATGATGCAGCCATTTTTTCCCGGAATACAATCACGTTGAACAACAGCATCATTGACGCTGAGGCTCATTTCGATTACCATGGCATAAGTGCCACAAATGGCGTGCAGGTCATCGGCTGCTGGATCAATACCACCGGTACCGAGACCTTTGACAGCGATCCCAACGGCATTGCTGACAGTGTGCTCTTCAACAAAAAGGTCGGCAAGGTCATCGGCAATGCCAGCATCCCAAGCGATGTGACCGTGGAGAGTGATATGAAGCTGACTATTCCCGCCGGCACTACTTTGACTGTTCCCGCCGACATCACCTTGACCAACCACGGCCTGATCACCCTGGAGGGCACCATGAACCGTGACAGCACCATCATCTGCGATAGACACACCGGCGGCACGGCCACCTGCGTGGACAAGGCCAAGTGCGACATCTGCCTGGCTGCCTATGGTGACGTGGACACCACCAAACACAGCGACCTGCGCCATGTGACCAAGGTGGACGCCACCGCGACCGCCGACGGCAACATCGAGTACTGGTACTGCGAAGGCTGTGGCAAGTATTTCAGCGACAAGAACGGTACAAAGGAAATCAAAAAAGCCGACATCGTAACGGCGAAGCTGAAAGACGATTCCAAATCTCCACAGACCGGTGACAACAGCAAACCGAAAGACGATTCCAATTCTCCACAGGCCGGTGACAACAGTAACCTTGCACTGTGGATTGCCCTGTTGTTCATCAGCGGCAGTGCAGCCATTGGCACAACGGTTGTAAGCAGAAAGAAAATGTACAACAGATAATTGAATAGTATTCCCTTGCTCCATTTTCCGAGCAAGACAAAAGCGTCGTAGAAATACGGCGCTTTTTTGTTAACCGGAAGCGACAAACAGCGGGAAACGGTTTTGGGTGTTAATCATCAGATGAAAACAGAAGCTGATAAGCCTACTTTGGGACTTCTGATTTGTAAAGATATGGATAAAGTAGAAGCCCAGTATGCATTAGAATCTACTATAGTATACCTACCATTGAAGAAATTGAGGCTGAATTAAATGAATAAATTCCGGTTTGTAGAATTAAGAAATCGGTATTTTGTGGGAGGTATCAAAAAGTATGTATAGCAGTTCAGTTTAGTGTATTCAGATGAAAATAGGTTGTATTTATCCTAAAATTTGTATATACTATAGTAAATAAATCATGGAGGTGATCAAATGACTATAGATACAAAAACAATTGTGTCTATTTCAGACGCTAACCAGAATTTTTCTAAAGTAGCAAGATTAGTGGACGAATGTGGTTCAGCAGTGATTTTGAAGAATAATGTACCAAGATATCTTGTTATAGACTTTAGCAAAGCAGATAAGGATTTTAATGCATCTGATGAAGATGTGCTAAATATTTCAAATCAGCTCATAGAGCAGAACAAAGAAGCATATGAGGTACTGGCTAAATGATAAAACTGAGCAAAAAGCAGATTCTTATACAAGCATAGCACTTGCATATAAATTGATTTTTGGATAATTGAAAGGAACATTTATGACGCTTAACAAAGCTTTTCAGGAGATATATTGTAAATTTCTAACAGAACAAGGATATCAATGGTGCTCTAAATTGCAAAGATTTGTTAAGGTGGTAAATCAGGAGCTGATCTATTTTATTGGATTAAAAAAGGTTCCGGCATGGCTCAAAGGCAATAAAGGGTTTACCATTACTGCAGGTATTATGTCGGTATATTTTTCTAAATGTGCTGATTGGACGCATGGCTGCACCGAGGACAAACTCTTTAAATGGGCGTTTGATTATACCGGACTTCAACTTCAAATGTTCTCACCGACCTATGAATATGGAATGGGGTTTGAATACAATGAACAAAACGTGGTTGAGGTAGTAGAGAAGTCTGCTGAAATAACAAAGGAATTAGTTCTTCCAGTGTTTGCTGAGGTGACAGATTTAACATCTTACGTGAAGTATGCGAAGAAATATACGATAGATGTTCTAAGAATGTGTGATAAATTTATTGACGATTCACTGGTTTTAATACTTACAAATAATCATGATGATTTTATGGAATGCCTGCAAAAAGAGAAAGAGAACGAAAGAGAATTTATAAAGCAGTGTATCGAAGAAGCATATACGACTCCGAGGGATAGGGTATATAATAATCCTGAATTATTGAAAGCTGCACTTGAAGAAGCTGAAAAATGCAAAAAGACCAATCTGGAGATGTTAGCAAAAATGATAAGAACTATTTAGAAAAGATTCTGATATGTTTTGATAAAAGAGTGTATTAAATAGATTGTTACAAAACCAAGAATTTTGCAAAGTGAGGTAGCGAAAATGGAAAAAGACCCATTTAAGGAATATTTGAGAGAATCAGAGCCTTATCGACAGTTATTATGAGGAACGACCTGCGTATATGCAGTTGCGTATACTTTGAAGATGAGCTATAAAACAGATTACAAAATTGAAGGCTTTTTTGAATATGTAGTTCCTCCACTTGAAGGTTTTTGGTGGCAGGAAAATACAGCTGGCGTGGATTATACGGATAAGGCATTATTTAACTGGATTTCTGTTATCAGATTACCTGACTTTATAACAAAAGAAAATTTTGAATGGGCTGTTGAAACAGCAACTAAAAAGAAAAAAATAGATTGTTCATCGGCAGAGTTTATGACTATTGATGAAGGTCTGTGTATTCAGATTATGCATTTAGGAGCATTTGATGATGAACCCGCAACTGTTGCACTTATGGATACATATTTAGAACAGAGTGGATATGTTAATGACATGAACAAAGTAAGATTACACCACGAAATTTATTTGTCTGATCCAAGAAAGGTTGCACCGGAAAAATGTAAAACAGTTATTAGACATCCTATAAAGAAAATATAACCTGTTAGTCGTATAGATTCATAGCTTTAAGTGCATATAAAATTGTAAAAAAGTATTGACTCCGACGTTACGTAATAGTTTACACTTAGAACACCAAGTTAAAGATAGGAGGAACTATTAATGATGACAGTGCATGAAGTGAGCAAGCTTGCCGGAGTGAGTATACGCACTCTACAATATTATGACAAGATTGGTCTTTTACATCCGACGGGATACACCGATGCAGGCTACAGACTGTATGACGATGCAGATTTGGAACGCCTTCAACACATACTACTGTTTCGTGAATTAGAGTTTCCACTTAAGGACATCAAGGCAATTATAAATAGTCCGGATTTTGATAGAAGCAAAGCCTTGGAGCAACAGATAGAGCTGCTTAGGCTTAAAAAGGAACATATTGAGAACTTGATGGACTTTGCACTTGGAATAAAATTATTAGGAGTGAAACATATGGACTTTAAAGCTTTTGACAGAAGTAAGTTGGATGAATATTCAAGACAGGCAAAGGAATTATACGGTAGTACACCGGAATACAAAGAAATGGAAGAAAAGCAGAAGAATCGTACCGAGGAAGATGAGAAAATCTTAGCAGATAGATTCATGCTTTTATTTAAGGAGGCTGGAAAAATAAAAAATAGTGACCCGGCATCCGATGACGCACAGAATCTTGTAAAAAGAATACAGGATTATATTACGGAAAACTTATATACTTGCACAAATAAGATTCTGCGTGGACTAGGAAAAATGTATTCAGGTGGCGGAGACTTTACAACAAATATTGATGTTTATGGTGGAAAGGGTACAGCAAATTTTGTATCAGATGCAATAGAGATATATTGTGATAATGCAAAAAATAGAGGCTTTATCTAAGTAGAACTCATGGCAATTACAGTTTGAGCCTTTTATACCACACTCCCACGAGTAGATTTTATCTGCCCGTAGGAGTGCTTTTTTCAGCTTAGTGATTTATCTTACAGAATCCATGATACAAAATATTCAATCCAATCGAAAAGCCAATTCACCAACTTACCGCATTAACATCCACCAGAATATACTTTACAGCAATCACAACATAAGAATGCATATAATCCGTAAGATACCCATGTCCAGGTGCTTAGTGCTACAGTCTGCTTTTGAAGGGCGGTCTGCAACCTGCCTTTCATATCAGCTGCCATATTCCGCATTACATGGCTTATTTGTTACGGCTTCCTTGAAGGTATTCTGAGCCTTCGCGTTCTCTGCCTGCAGCTTTCGATTCACTTTTGTAAGTTTCCCGTTCTTCCTCCTTCTTTCGTTTCTCCAGCTGCTTATTTTGTGCCTCATAACGCTTCAGTTCCTGTGCCGGCTTCTCAATCCTTAAATCCTTCTCCTGGATTCTTTCTTCATAGGTTTTGGTTGATTTACCCATAGTAAACTTCCTGCTGATAAAAATATCAGCCATAAAACTAATAGATTTGTGTGTAACAATTACTCTGCATCCGGTGTGGCAACTTTCCGATTGTCAATATCATTTACCACCAGATGCAAAAGCTTATCCTCAAAGATAGATGTGGTATTCTCTGCGGAAAATACATTTACCTTATAGGTGGTTTGACCTTTTCTTTTGGTGAAAGAGGACATTGCCCGCTCCTTACTTGCTGTCTGCTCCATAATAATTTCACTTCCTTGAAATATGAACATATGTTTGCTATAATCAAAGTATCTTTGACGGACTGCGACAACGAGAAAAAAGCTGAAACGTGAACTGGAACAGGCTTGATGCCATTTATGACTGCCCCTTTGAAATGCATGAGCTGGTAACAAAAAGAATAAGAAAACGAAAGAAATCGCAAATACTATTTGACCTTATGAGACAGCCTTGGTATGATAGTAACCTATTACAGAAAACCAGCTCCAACTGGGTACGATATGACAAATATGAATGGAAGGAAGACACGGAAGGTATTTTATACATTACTCCGGCACCGGATGCAAAAGTGTCTCTTTATAATCCGCTAAAGGATTCGGAGCAGATGGTATTAAAGGCGGTAAATCTTGGACTGATGTGCATGGATAAAAATAATACACAGGAACATTTGCAGAAAAACCATTTCATCAAAAAGGAAAGCATGACCACGGAAAAATATCTTTCTTACTTCTTTCCCTTTAATAAGATTGATTTTGTGAAAAAAGGGATGGAATCTTCATGGAATACGGATGATGTGCAGATGATGTTTTCTTTTGTGCTTACCGATGAAAAATCAACGCTCCGGGTATGTAAGCATTGTGGCAATGCTTTTATTGCCAGCAGACCCAACAGCGTATTTTGCAGCAGCAGATGCAAGAACCGGTACAATGTGTATAAGAGTCGGGCGAAGGATAAAAATGGTATAAATTGACATTTTCCCAGAGAGAGGAGCGTATACATGCATTTTGTCAAAGCAAAAGGAATACTTTCAAATAATAATGGAATAAATATTTATCGTGGATGTACCCATGGATGTATTTATTGTGACAGCAGAAGTAAATGTTATGGATTTACACACGATTTTGAAGATATAGAAGTAAAGGCAAATGCACCTGAACTTTTAGAAAAATCATTAAGAAGTAAACGAAAAAAATGTATGATAGGTACAGGTGCTATGTGTGATCCTTATCTTCATGCAGAAGAACAGTTGCAGATTACACGTCGTTGTTTAGAATTAATTGATAAATATGAATATGGAGTTGCTATTCAGACAAAATCAACAAGAATACTCCGGGATTTAGATGTATTAAAAAATATAAATGATAAGACAAAAGCGATTGTTCAAATGACACTGACTACATATGATGAATCTTTATGTAAAATTTTAGAGCCAAATGTTTCGTCAACCTATGAACGTTTTGAAGCACTTATGCAGTTTAAAAAAGCTGGAATCCCTACAATTGTATGGCTGACCCCTATATTACCATTTATCAATGATACTGAGGAAAATATCAAGGGTATTCTCGACTATTGTGTCCAAGCAGGCGTAAAAGGCATCATCTGCTTTGGCATGGGTGTTACCATGCGTGAGGGCGACAGAGAATATTTTTATCATGCCTTGGACAAATACTTTCCAGGAATGAAGAATAAGTATATTCGTACCTATGGTAATTCATATAACTGTCCCAGTCCTAATAATGACAGACTGTTAGATTTTTTTAGAAAATATTCTACCCGATATGGCATTATGCATAAAACAGAGGAATGTTTTAGGTATATGTATACTTTCCCTCAAAAATATGAGCAAATATCGTTTGCGGAATTTTTAACCAATAATTGAGCATGCAACAGAAAGAAGGCTTTATATGAATACAGATATTACAAAGCAAATGGAAATGGTGCTGTACAGAACCGAAGATGATAACGTAACAGTTAGTGCCTTGATAAAAGATGAAACGATATGGCTGACACAAAAAGCCATGGCTGAATTGTTTGGTATTGACAAATCAGGTATCAGCCGTCACTTGGCAAAGATTTTTGAAAGCGGAGAATTGAATGAGGAAGTGGTTATTGCAAAAATTGCAACAACCACTCAGCACGGAGCAATGCAGGATAAAACGCAGACTATTCCTACCAATTATTACAATCTGGATGCCATTATTTCCGTTGGTTACAGAGTTAACTCCATTCAGGCAACCAGGTTCCGTATATGGGCAACCGGTATTTTGAAGGAATATATGATAAAGGGCTTTGCTATGGATGATGAACGCCTGAAACAGGGTAAAACAGCTTTTGGAAAAGACTATTTCCGTGAATTGCTGGAAAGAGTTCGCTCCATCCGTGCCAGCGAACGCAGAATATGGCAACAGATAACGGACATATTTGCCGAGTGCAGCATTGATTATGATAGAGATTCCGATACCGCATATCATTTTTATGCCACCATACAGAACAAATTCCACTATGCCATTACCGGCAAGACTGCGGCTGAAATTGTGTATAATCAGGCAGATCACACCAAGGAAAATATGGGCTTGACCACATGGAAAAATGCTCCCGATGGTCGTATTCTCAAATCTGATACTCCGATTGCCAAAAATTATTTAGACGAAAAACAGATTCATCAGTTAGAACGTGCTGTTACAGGATATTTTGATTACATAGAGGATTTGATTGAACGTGAAAATGTCTTTACTATGGAAGAATTTTCAAAAAGCGTGAACGAGTTCCTTGCATTCCGCAGATATGATATTTTAAAGGATAATGGGCGTGTTTCCCATAAGCAGGCAGTAGAGAAAGCATATCAGGAATATGATATTTTTAACAAGACACAGCCGATAGAATCTGATTTTGATAAGATAGTAAAAGGATTGGAAAAGAAAAAATAATTACTTTTTTGGATTATGTGATTATGATATAAGTATGGGAAATAGTGTTTTATGAATATGACAAATTCGGAATTTGACGGAGGTACAGAAAGTGAAAAAAGCATTCTACATACTTTAAATATGATAATCAGAGTTTGATTCGAACAGTAAATGAAGTTATTGATGCAAATAAAGATAATCTGGTTGTTTATATAAAAAATGTGATGAAGAAAAACTTAATCAATAAACTTGCACCCTTTCAAGCTTATGAAGGAACTGAGGAAGTGGACTTAGTCAGCAATCTTCATATTATATCTGATTATGTATTCACCAAATGCGAAGGAAACGCATTTAGTAATCCGAACTTAATGAGTTTTTAAAAGAACATCTTATTGAATGTAGGAAAGATGAAAAACTACAGCATTATCTTTATATATGCATGACTAATGAACATAAAAAGCCGGATGTATGAGAAGGAGAAATCTATGAACAGTACATTAAAGTATTACAATCAAAATGCAAATCAGTTTGTTCAAGGAACTTTCGCTGTGGATTTTAAACAGACACAGGATAGATTTCTGATAAATCTGCCGGCAGGTGCATATATTTTAGATTTTGGATGTGGTTCTGGACGTGATACAAAGTATTTCCTTGAGAAGGGCTTTCAGGTGGATGCTATAGACGGTTCAGAAGAACTTTGCAAAATAGCCTGTGATTATACTGGAATCAAGGTTAAACAAATGCTTTTTGAAGAGTTACACGATGTGGATAAATATGATGGAATCTGGGCATGTTCATCCATATTACATCTTTCAAAGCCTGCATTAGCCGGTGTATTAAAAAAGATGGCGGCAGCATTAAAGGATAATGGAGTAGTTTACACATCTTTTAAGCATGGTAGTTTTGAAGGTGAACGAAACGGCAGGTATTTTACAGATTTTACAATTGGAGATTTTGAAAAATATCTGCATGGGATTCCGGAACTGCAGATAGAGGACTATTGGATTACAGGTGATGTAAGACCGGGAAGGGATGAGGAGAAATGGCTGAATCTGATTTTACGAAAAAAGGGTATTCATTAATCATTGATGGAAAATATTATAATACACTGGATATTGAGTCATTTTCTATGATGATGAAAGATCCCTCTTACTGCTATAAGTTCTATTGGCTGGAAGCAATTGTGCAGCTGATATCTGAGGACATAAGGGAAACAACCTTTGATGCAATTATAGATGAGATGATTTGTAATGCATGGTATTCGGTAAGAGAATTCCATATTCATTTAAGTGGAATGCAGTTGGACGGACAGGTAAGAGATGGCTTGGAAAGAGCGGTATTACTTCTTACCGGACTTTCAGATTTGCCGGCGAATGCGTCTAAGGTAGAAATAAAGAATGCAATTGCGGAGCATAATTCTGAGTTAAAGACTTATAAAGAACAGCTTACTAACATGGTCCCATACCGGGCTCTGGCAGGCTTTTTTAATAAAAGCAGTGAGGCAGCAGACTGGGGAAGTGTCCGCAGAATGACTGCATATATAGAACGAATCAATAGGCATACTGTACTTTTGCCTTACATACTCGGCGAGGAAAGCAAGCTTAAGAAGAAGGTTTATTTTCAGGACGCCTGGGTAGAAATGATACAGGACCAGATGGTATCAATTTTGGGATGGATACAGTATGAAAAGGTGAAATGGCTTCAGAATAATAACCCTGAAGTTCCGGGATTGATTTATAAACTTGCCCCAATGGATGAAAAGATGCGTAAGTTGAATAATGTCCGGAAACTCTGGGAAGGTATTCTGGATGTTCGAGAAATTAAGGATGTATTTACAGGTGAGCCGGTCGTTTTGAAACAATATGATGTAGATCATTTTATTCCGTGGTCATTTGTAATGAATGATGAGTTGTGGAATCTGATGCCGATGGATTCATCATTAAATTCCTCTAAGAGCAACAGGCTTCCGAAATGGTCACCGTTCTTTATCCGATTTGCAAAAAATCAGTTTATTATGTATCAGCTGATTCATGAAAAGGAAGGCATCAGAAAATTGTATGAGTCCTGCTATAGGGATAATTTGCATTCCCTCTGGGCAGGGCAGGAACTTTATCGCAAGGGAAATAGTGAAGAAGAATTTATTAATATTCTTGAGAAAAACATGCAGCCTGTGTATGATTCTGCCAGGAGGCAGGGATATGAAGTCTGGAACAGGGGCTGAAGGCGTGATATTTTAAGGAAGGTAGAAAATGGTGAAAAATAAGAAGATAAAAATACATAAAAAAAAGATGATCGGTTTTTATAAGAGTATTGTTGATCAGGACAGGTCATCAATTGTTATATGCAATCTTAAGCATGAGATTATTTATATGAATCCGGCAGCAGTTAGCAGCTATGCGAAGCGAGGCGGCGACAAACTTATTGGAAGAAGCGTTTTAGACTGCCACAATCCGGAATCAAGGGATAAAATACAGCAGGTAGTGGAATGGTTTGCGGCAGATGAAAGCCATAATATTGTATATACGTTTCACAATGAGAAACAGAATAAAGATGTTTATATGGTGGCACTCAGAGATGATGGTGAACTGATAGGATATTATGAGAAACATGAATATCGAAATGCAGAAACTATGGAACCATACGACATGAAATGATGGAATGGATTATGAATGCATCCTCAAATGTAATATTTGTGAGGCGAAATCATGGCGAAGAATTTGCGGCAGCCATTGATATTATGAAAAGCATTATTCGTGTTTGACAGCATGGCAGAAGCTACACAGGATTCAAAAACTAGACTATTGGTTTATATCTTATGCTAAAAAAAACTGGTATAGTGATTTTATAACAACTATTGCACCGCTTCTTAATGAAAAGGAGAACACGATATGGTAAAAATGAATTTCACTAACAGTCAAACGTCATTTGAATATGCACTTTATATGATTGCAGCAAGCTATGGACAATTTGGTAAGTAAAATCCCATCCCGGTTTTTCGAACGGTCAGTTGCGGTTAAACTGAATAAAACTGCATCAGGAAAAACAGAGATTGTCATTGGGGATAAACAAAGCTTCATTGTATTTCATGCACTATATGCAGGAAAGAAATCTCAAATCCGGTATCAGATTTGGTGTAAAAAACCACTTAAAATAAAATGAGAAGAAAGTATCCTGCCTACACATCAGCACATTATCAGAAGCAGAGTTCAATGAAGAATTGAAAAAAGGATATAATGGTGTGGTTGTGGAATAATTAAACTAGTACATTTACATCACCTGTAAGTCAGATGTTTGGTAACCCGCATTACATGAAGGAGGAATCCGTATGGAATATCCAGTATTAGACGCAAAGGCAACCGGAGCCAGAATAAAGGAAATCCGTAAGGCACATCACATTAAGGTAGAAGAAATAGCACGCTTCATGGGTTTTGAGTCTGATCAGGCTGTCTACAAGTGGCAGCGAGGCGACAGTCTTCCGACCGTTGACAACCTGTACGCCCTGAGCAGGTTGTTCGGTACGTCGGTTGATGACATACTGAGGGGCAGCAGAGAGAAGGACGAAAGTTCTTCTCTTCCGGTGTATAGGGGTTTTTATGAAACTAAACTGGCAGGTTAGTTTAAGAAGTATATGTGATCTGATAAGATTATAGCGGAGGTGCTAGCGATTATGTATATTTTAAATCTTGAAGATAATGTCTTTAAACATCATGATATATGCAGAGCTATTGAAAGAGGCTCTTTTGAGAATCTGAAGATAGATTGCGTTGGAAATCTTACAGATGGGCTAAGTAAAATAGAAGGAGCAATTAGTAAGGGAAAACCTTATGATTTAATAATTACTGATATGTGGTATCCTGAAAAATCTGGTGAAGCCGATAATAACTCAGGAGAGATTTTGATAAAAGAAGTCAGAGAAAGAGGCTGGGACGTTCCGATTATACTATGCTCTTCTGTGAATTATTGTTATCCCGGTATACTCGGTTCAATTCATTATTCTGAAAAGGAAGACTGGGAAACGGAACTTGTAAGATTAATCAGGAAGCTTTAGTACTGAGAGCACTCGCAGCAAAATTACTGCGGGTGTTTTTTTAAATAATATTGAAAGATTATTATGCGAGGTAATCAATAATGGAAATAATTGAACTTATGAAAGAAAGACACAGTGTAAGGCAATATACGGATAAGAAAATTGAAAAAGAAAAGAGAGAAGTTTTAAATGCTCTCATTGCTAAGATTAATCAAAAAGCGGGACTGCATATTCAAATAATTTATGATGAGCCGAAATGTTTTAACTCAATGATGGCACATTACGGAAAATTTGATGGTGTGAATAATTACATTGCACTTGTCAGGGAAAAATCAAAATCAGATGAATCTCTTGGATACTACGGCGAACAGATTGTTTTGAAAGCACAGGAGCTTGGACTTAATACCTGTTGGGTTGCTATGACACACGGAAAGAGTAAAGCACAAATTGACAAAGGAGAAAAAACGGTATGCCTGATTTCTCTCGGTTATGGTAAAACAGCTGGAGCAGCCCATAAAAGTAAAAAGTTAAGTGAGGTTTGTAACTATAAAAAAGATATGCCGGAATGGTTTTTGTCCGGGATGGAAGCAGCACTTCTTGCACCGACAGCAATGAACCGGCAGAAATTTTATTTTGAACTATTGCCTGATAATAGTATAAAAATAACTTGCGGGAAGGGATTATACACAAAGCTTGATTTGGGAATTGTGAAATATCATTTTGAGGTAGTATCGGGCAAAAGAATATAAAGATAATTTATATCTTGCCAATATATGAAATACGTCAGCAAAGGAGGGTGATTGTGTATGAAAAATAAATTAATATTTACTTCGTATGGGCTTACAACCAAAGAGGGACAAAAGCTTATTGGTAAAGAGCTTGGGTCTTATGAATTAGAGGACAAAAAGATATTTTTATTTCATGAACCACATTATTACACGGAATCAATACTTGTGATGGCATGCGTTAATTTGGGATTTAAAGAGGAAAATATAATTTTATCAGGACATCAAATGAGTAACTTGGAAGTTTTGGAATGTGATATCTATTATTGCGGAGAAGGCAACACGTTTGAGAAGCTATCCATATTAAGAGAAAGAGGGTTGGATAGCATAATCAAAGAAGGATTTAAGACGGGAAACAAAATATATATCGGTTGCAGTGCAGGCGCAGCTATTGCAGGCGTGAGTGTTGAGGAGATAAAAGACTTTGATAAAAATAACGTTATATTAGTAACAGCTGTGGGATTGAAGATAAATACAAAAGTGTTCTTTCAGTATCAAACGAAAAGAGTTTGGTAATGGAGGTATCTTAGAATATACATAATCAAAATTTTTATATAAACGTTTTTATGGAAATTGATTTGTCAATGAACAAATTTTTTAGTTCAATAAATTGTAATTTTTTAAACTATATAATATAATTGGTACAAAAATAAATGAATTTTTGAACTAAAGAATGATATAGTTCAAAAAAAGGAAAGAAAATGAACTATATTATTGTTAGTAAAGATATCTAAAGTACAAGTGGATTTTTAACAAGGATTGTGCTATTCTTAGAGTGACAGATAAAGTGGATGATTACCTTGGAATACACGAATTAAGGTAATGTCGCAAGGAGGTTTTTGATATGTACGAAATGAAACCGGAGTATTACATAGGAATTGAAATGATTGATGAGGAGCATAAGCAGCTTTTTAAATATGCGGATGAAGCTTATGAACTGCTTAATGATGAATTTACACCGGATAAATATGATAAAATCGAGGCAATTCTCATAAAGCTGCGTGATTACACGGAAAAGCATTTTACGGATGAAGAAAACTACATGGAATCCATAAACTATAAAAAACTTTTCACACAGAAAATCCAGCATCATGAATTTATATCTAAATTAGATGAATTTATTGATTTGCATAAAAGTGAGACAGAAGACCAGGACAAACAGATAATGGATATTCTGGAATATCTGACGGAATGGTTAGTAAATCACATTCTGTATGTTGACGGACAGATTCCTAAAGGATGAATCAAGATAAAAGACCTGCCGGATGAATAGATTTAATTCCGGCAGGTCTTATGTATGTAGGTATTATTTACATTTTAATATTTCTACACATATTGCAAAAGCAGCATTAAGGCCATCAATGTAATACTCATTATAATCATAATTTTTAGATCCAAGCAAATTAAACTTTTCGTTGTTGATGTAATCTTTTAGTGCTTTTCTTAATTGCAGTGGCGTTTTGTTGGAAATTGGGTTTTCCGGTGATGAAGCCAAATCCCTAACAAAATTAATTACATTGTTATAACCACATCGGAAGTATTTTGATTTATTGTTTGATAAATCCTCAGTATATTCTCTCCTCCTTTCGTTAATTAATGTTTGTGAATCTGTGAGTATTTTGATTAAATTCATGAGTTTTTGTCTCCTTCGCTTTAAATTTAAAAATAGTATGTAAAATGAAATCGAAAATAATTTATTTTACATATATATTATGAGATAAAAATTTTTTTTTACTTTAGGTTCGATGTTATATATAATTTTGAATAAGAAAGAAATATAAATTTATGATTTACACAAATTATTACAATTCACCTATCGGCAGGATAACAATGGCAAGTGAAGGAACTGCATTGATAGGCTTGTGGTTTGAAGGGCAAAAATATTTTGCTGATTCCATCAAGGAAGAATGTACAGAAAAAGACCTTGATATATTTGATGATACATCAAGGTGGCTTGATATTTATTTTAGTGGAAAAGAACCTGATTTTACACCAAAGATTTTAATTACAGGTACACCGTTTAGAAAATCGGTAGCGGAGATTATGCTTACTATTCCTTACGGTAAAACAATGACTTACGGTGAGATTGCCAATGTAATAGCTAAGGAAAAAGGCATTGCGAAAATGTCAGCACAGGCTGTAGGCGGTGCAGTTGGACATAATTCGATTTCAATAATTATTCCTTGTCACAGAGTTGTGGGTACAAACGGCAGTTTAACGGGCTATGCAGGAGGTCTTGATAAAAAAATACAATTACTGAAATTGGAAAAAAACAGATAAAATATAATTCAAAAACTATGGAGGTTTTAAAAATGGGAATTAATTCAATAGATGCAGAGGATGACCAGTTTGCATACAGGTATGACACACAATTATTAATTGACAGGCGAGATAAGGATTTGGATGAAGATGAAATCGCCGACTATATAACGGAACATTTTGAAGGAAACAGTCTGATAGCCGCAGGAGACGAAGAATTGGTTAAAATACATTTTCATACTAATGAGCCTTGGAAAATACTTGAATACTGTAATTCAGTTGGTGAAATCTATGACATTGTTGTGGAAGATATGATTAGACAGACAAACGGTCTTCAGGGTTAATTTATAAAAATGGGGGATGATAGTATGGAATCAGGAAATTATGATATTAACATACAGTATTTCTGTGGAAAAAAGGTTTTTGTTGAACTAAAGTTGCTTTATTGTTAGAATAGTATATAGGAATAATATTATTTCACAGATTGGAGATAGGTATGGATAATAAAAAAAGTGCAGCTAATTCGGGAGTTAAAGATAACTTAACAGAAGTAAAGGTGACGAACGAAGAAGTTTTAGCATCTAAAAAAGCAACCGAGACAGCAAAGAAAACAACAGCTAAGACAACCAGTACAGCGAAAAAAACAACCGCTAAGACAACAACGGCAGCAAAGAAAACAACCGCTAAGACAACCGGTACAGCGAAAAAAACAACAGCTAAGACAACAGCAACCACAAAGAAAACAACAGCAAAAAAAGCTGAGATTGCTGCGGAGCCTGTTGCAGCAGAGAATATTCCTGTTACACAAGAGCCTGTTGTTACGGAAAATATTCCGGTTGCACCGGTTGATTTGGGACCACGAAGAAGTGTTGCTTTTATAGGTTCTGAATGTTACCCATTTGCCAAGACCGGAGGACTTGGAGATGTAATGTCCGCACTTCCTAAGAGCTTAGCCAAACTTAATCTGGATGTTAAGGTAATACTTCCAAGATATAAATGTATTCCTTGGAAATATCAGGAGAAAATGGAATACAGAGGTTCTTTTTATATGAACCTTTGTGCTGACGGAAGACAGTATTATGTAGGTATTATGGAATATCAGGAAGACGGAGTTGTATATGATTTTATTGACAATGATGATTTCTTTTCATGGGGCAATCCATATACCAACCTTATTGATGATATTCCTAAGTTCTGCTTTTTTGCAAAAGCATCCCTTGCAGCACTTAATTATCTGGACTGGACTCCGGATGTAGTACATTGTCATGACTGGCAGGCAGCTTTAGTGCCACTTTATTTAAGAACTTGTTTTAAGGATACCAATGTTGGACGAGCAAGTGCGGTACTTACAATACATAATCTGAAATTCCAGGGAATATATGACAGAAAGATGATTCAGTACTGGTCAGGACTTCCGGATTATGTATTTAATAAAGACTGTTTGATTCAGAACTGGCTTGATGCTAATATGTTAAAAGGCGGAATTGCTTATGCCAACAAAGTTACAACTGTAAGTAATACATACGCATGGGAGATTCAGACGGAAGAATATGGAGAGGGTCTTGCGGAACATCTTAGATATCACAGTGACAAAATCAGAGGAATTGTTAATGGTATAGATACCGATAACTGGAATCCTGCCACAGATAAACTCCTGGCGGCAAATTATGATGCAGAAACAGCCATAGCCAATAAAAAAATTAATAAAAAGACACTTCAGGAGTCATTGGGACTTGATGTGGATGACCATAAGATTGTAATAGGACTTATTTCACGTCTTACCAATCAGAAAGGGCTTGACCTTGTAAATGATATAATTCCAAGTATTATGGATGAGCATACACAGGTCGTTGTTCTTGGAACAGGTGATTCATGGTATGAGAATACATTCCGTTATTATGAAGATAAGTACAAAGGTAATTTCTGTGCATATATTGCGTATGATGAAAATGTTGCACACAATATCTATTCCGGATGTGATGCTCTTTTAGTTCCGTCAAGATTTGAACCATGCGGACTGACACAGCTTATAGCCATGAGATACGGAGCAATTCCAATTGTCAGAGAGACAGGCGGGCTTAAGGATACGGTCCAGCCTTATAATATGTTTGATAATACAGGTAATGGTTTTACATTTGACAGATATGAAAGAGGACTTCTTTATGATACAATTAACAGAGCAAAGACACTTTATTTTGAAAACAGAAAATATTGGGATGATATGGTCATCCGTGATATGAAAAAAGATGTGTCATGGGAAAAGAGTGCAAGACAGTACAAAGATATGTATGTAGAGCTGACACCAAGATACTAAAATATATGGAAAGGCATATGCTATCCGGGCATATGTCTTTTTTTAAAATAATTGAAACCTGCTTATAATATATGTCGTATTAATAAGTGAAGGGATAAGAAAGGAGATGCTTCCCATAGAAGATGAAATAATTATAGACCGTTATATTGTAAGAGATGAAAGAGCAATTTCTTATACGGCAGATAAGTATGGAAAGCAGCTTGTTGCTATTGCCAATCGTATTTGCGATGACCTGGATATTGCTGAGGAATGTGAGAATGATACTTATTTGCGCGCATGGAATTCGATACCTCCTCACGAACCACGAGGCTATTTTTTTACTTTTCTGGCAAAAATAACCAGAAATCTTGCACTGGACCGGTATAAAGAATCAAACAGGCTGAAAAGAAGTGCTACAATTGTGGAACTGACAGGCGAACTTTCAGAGATAATTGCAGGAAACGATGATACAACGGCAAATGCAGAAAGCGAAGAACTTAAAAATTATATAAATTCTTTTCTTAGAACACTTCACAAAGAAAAAAGAAATGTATTTATAAGGCGGTACTGGTATATGGATTCTGTGGCTGAGATTGCAGACAGATATGGCATCAGTGAAGGCAAAGTTAAAACAATTCTTTTCCGTGTCAGAAACGGATTAAAACAATATCTTAAGAAGGAGGGCTATTATATATGAATTCATATGATTTTTTAAAAGCTATGAATGATATTGACGTTGATATGATTGAAGCGGCGGGAAAAACAGTCCGTAAACCATCTAATGTCATTAAGTGGATTGTGACAGCAGCAAGTCTGATATTAATAACAGGCATAAGCTTTATGATTGGAAATAAAGTAAGAAAACAACAGCAGCCACAAGTATCATATTCGCTTATAGAATTTTCATTGGACGATAAAATATATTGCGCTCCCGTGGTACAACAGTGTTCAGAATATAATCTTGTTGATGATGCGAGTACAGTGATATCGGTTCAGATGAAACAACCGGATGAAAGCGACCTTGGTGATGAAATGGGGTCAATAACTGTAAAGGCAGGTAAAAAAAATATAATATGTAAGGTTTATTACTATAATGAGTATAATATGGATGATGAGATATGTATTGTGGCCTTTCCGGATGGACATTATCAGTTTTTTATAAGAAAGGATTAAGCAAAAAGTGAAATGTAAAAAATCAATTATGGGGCTGGCGGCTCTTCTGATTATGATTTTCCACTTTTATATCCCTTTTTCAGGATTAAAAGCAGAGTTAGTAATCTACCGGGCAGCATATATAGGCGTGGATATTTTCTTTTTTGTGTCAGCGTATTCATTGGCACAGAGAGATAGAATTGAATATTGGAAGTTTGTGGGCAACAGGCTGCTGTCAATATATATTCCATTTGTATTGTTTGCTGTTGTGGCGGCCTTTTACGATAAATGGAAATATCCGAGATTTTTCAAGGTAATTTCAGGCATTGAATTTTTCAAAAAAGGAGGAGGCTCCTTTTTATGGTTTTTTGTTGCCATAATGCTTATATATCTCATAGTACCTTTTTTGATAAAATTAAAAAAACGTTTTGGATTAAAGGCGTTTTTTGGGATGATACTTGGCTGGCTGTTACTTGGTGTGTTATGTAAGGATGTCCTTGGAAACAGAGCTGTTTTTGTACTGGTAAACAGACTGCCCATAATTTTTATCGGTATGTATTATGAAGAAATCAGAAACTTTTTGTTAAAAAAATCCGGACTTCCTGTAATAATTGCAGGATTAATTGCAGGTTCTTATCTTCTTTACAGATATGGCAGCATTGAAAGACTGAATAAACCTTTCTTTGAAATGTATTATATTATTGCAATTCCTTTTGTAATATCGCTGATATTACTTTGGGATTATATTTCATCACACGTATCAATCAGAAATCTTCCGATGCAGTTTATAGGCAGGCTTACATTGGAACTATACGGTCTGCAGATGATTTTCGGGTTTAAACTTGAAACCGGGATTTATAAAGCAACCGGACAAAAACTTATTACGTTTCTGATTACTGCGATATGCCTCATAGTGGCAGCATATATTTTATATCTTATAAAAAAACTTACAGGAAAATTAATTAAAAAAGTTAAGGAGAGAAAATTATGAAAAAATTATTTGCAGGTATTATTATTTTAACAATGGCAGTGGGACTGTTTGGATGTTCAAAGTCTGACAGCAACGGTGAGACAACAATTGATAACACAAAGGAATCAGTAACAGATACTACAGATAATCCTACAACCGGATCAGAGGGTGATAATTTAGGTTCTGACGATATGGATTCGGCAGAAATTGAAAAAAAGATTGTATCTATTTTTGAAGATGGGATTGATAAAGGAACAGACATTGAAGAAATAGCAAAATTAATCGCTCCGGTTGGTGGATATGATTGTGAAGTAAACAAAGTCAAAGAAGGTTTATTGATGGGATTTGATGAGGACATCAAAGGTTTTAAAAATGGATATGAAATTGCACCTGTTATTGGTTCAATTCCATACGTTTCATATATTTTTGAAACGGATGATGCAGAAGCCCTTGCAGCACAGCTGAAAAAGTCGGCGAACCCACGCTGGAACATCTGTACAGAAGCTAACGAACCTGTAATCAAGGTTAAAGATAACTATGTATTTTTTACAATGTGTCCGGGTGCAGACTGGTAATATTAAAACCCCTTGAGAGAATAAATAAATTCCTCTAGGGGGTTTTTTTCAATAGATACAATGTTATAATGTTTAAGGATAATATAGGTTAAAATTTTATAATGCTTCTGTTTTATTATTTAAGAAAAGAAAGGAAGAGATTGTAATAGGACAGAAAGACATTTTATTAAAGAATTACTTTACTCCGGACATATTTGCGGATGCAATTAACGCAATATTGTATGACGGAAAGGAGCAACTTAACATGTGTGAAGCATTTGAAGGATTAATAGAAGAAGGCAGGAAAGAAGAATTAAAGAACAAATATAAATCATGGGTAACATTAAGCCATAACCTTGAAAAGAAAGGTATGAGCAGAGCTGAAATAGCTTCTTCACTCGGAATATCGGAACTGGAGCTTGCAGAGGCATTCAGGTATATGGATAAGGATAAATAAAAAACTGAAAAACGAAGACTTTATCACATCATCAGGCATAACTCAAGTGTAAACAAATCCTCATGGTTTTTAAGGGAGAGACCGGTAAGTGCCTCTATTTTGTCAAGTCTGTATATAAGCGACTGACGATGAAGATTTGAAAGCCGCGCGGCTTCACTGATATTGTAATTGGCTTTTATGTATGTCTTTAAAGTATCTGTATAGTCGGAATTGTGGATGGTATCGTAGTTTTTTAAAGAATTTAAAATATTTGAAGCGGTAAGTCTGATTTCTTCATCATTTCTTAAAAGACTTATAATCTTTTCCGAAATAGAGAACTGGAAACATTTACAGTGGATTGCTCCGTCTGAATCAATACAGAATTCAAGCGCTTTTTGTGCATTTTTATAACCAAGATTCAGGGTGTCAACAGGACGTCCCATGGAATCATATCCCCAGAGAAAAGCTGTGGCAGGAATATTCTGCTCACAGTTTTTTTCAAAAGAAGCAATATAATCTTCAATCTGATTCCTTGTATTGGATTCGTTTTTATTTTCAAGAAAAATTACAAGAATATCGTGCTGAAGAGAAACAAGACATTTAAGCTTGTAATCCAAGGCTGTTTTAAGGGCCAGTTCCTCAATGAAAACATTGCTTTGACCTTCAACATTAAAATCAGAAGTGGATACCTTGGCTAAGATGCAGTTAAAATTTCCACTGATATCAAGTTCAAGAAGTTCAGCTTTTGAGCAGACCTCTGATAAGGATTCAAATTCATGGTGTGCAAGTTTCCAAATAAAATCTTCTTTGGATTTCATTCTTGATGCCATAATGGCGTATTCCCTGTCAAACCATAAAGTCAGGGGTGTATTTATACACTGGACGGCAGAAGCAGAGTGAAAATTAAGATCAAAGACTGTATTGTCAAGAAGCAGAAAGCCATATTGTCTGCCGGAGTTGGCAATCTCAAGTCTCTTGATTTCACCTGTTCTCGATTTGAGGTATCCTGCCGGGGACAAACGTCTGATTATGGAATTACGTCCAACAATTTTATGGTTGATGTCAAGGATAACGATATCGCTTCCAAGATATTTGTAGCAGACCTCGGCTGCATCCTCAAGGGATTTCCCTTGAATGAAATGATTAAGGAGGTCACGCTGGAGTGCCTCAAGGTAGGTCTGTATTTCATTTTCGTTTTTCCATATTTCTTTTAAAGTCTCTTCAACTACTTCCGAAAAAAGGTGGTCCCAGTCCATGCTGAGAATAGGAAAATTCTTAGCTGAATATATGGGCAATATATTGTCCAACATATGAAAATCATTCCCCGGAAATGCAAATACAACCGCAGAAGCACCGGCAAGGTATAATTCTTCAATAAACTGCTTAAGATCAGTTTCATTGTCTCTTACAGTAAGAGCCTGTGAAAGGATAATTTCGTGCCTGCGGACGAATTTTTCAACCGGAGGCTCAAGAAGGGATATGTTTTCAACCGGAATATCCGTAATATTATCTATTTTGTTTAAAAGCCTGAAGTCCCCTGTTGCAGGAAGTTCAAGAAATTTCTTTAAATCCATAATTTACTCCATATATACAAAATGTAAAAAAATATATTCATATTTTATACAAAATGTATATTGAAATCAAGCTCTTTTAAGATTAATATATGCTCATAAATCAAAAAAAGATTAACAAAGGCGTTATATTGATGAGAAATCATCGGTGTAACGCCTTTTTTGCTGAAAAACATCTTGCAGGAGGGAACGATATGTGGAAGTCAGATGAATATTATTTGGAAAAAGCCATAGAAGTTTCAAGAAAATCGAGAGCCAGCGGAAATACACCCTTTGGCTGTGTTCTGGTTGACGGCGACGGAGAAATAATTCTGGAACAGGGAAATGTTGAAATAACAGAAAAAAGATGTACAGGACACGCAGAGACAGTAATTATGGAAAGAGCATCAAAGCTGTACGATAAAAAATTTCTTTGGAACTGTACTTTATATACAACCTGTGAACCTTGTCCAATGTGTGCAGGAGCTGTTTACTGGGGCAATGTGGGAAAAGTTGTATATGCAATGACAGAAGAAAGACTCCTTCAGATGACAGGAAGCCATGAACAGAATCCTACATTTACAATGACCTGCAAAGAGGTTTTCGCAAAGGGTCAGAAAAAAATTAAAGTTGAAGGCCCATTTGATTCATTGGCAGAAAAGGCTGCCGAAGTACATTTTGGATATTGGGATAATTAGGAGGGAACGATATGAAAAGAGCAATTACAAATGTAACTATATTTACTGTTAATGAACAGGACAGGATAATTAAAAACGGAACAGTCATTATAGACGGAGAAAAGATTACGGCAGTTGGCAGTTCGGAGGAGGTTAAGATTCCCGAGGATACAGATGAGATAATCGATTGCAAAGGCGAGATGGCACTGCTTCCGGGATTAATTGATACACATAACCATTCAAGCCTTATGAGAGGCGTTGTGGAGAACCAGAGAATGGTTGACTGGCTTCCGGTATATGATCTGGAGCATAGGGCATGTATGGAAGAGGATGCTTACCATGCGGCAAGGCTTTGTTACCTTGAATGTCTGAAAAACGGAACAACCACAATAATGGATATGTACCGTTTTATGGACAGGTGTGCAGAAGCAGCAGGAGAACTTGGAATCAGATTACATTGTGCACCTTATGCGGCAGATGTTTTACCATATACATTCTTTGATACAACGGAGACTAATGAAGCATTAATTAAAAGTCATCATATGTCATATAACGGACGTATCAGAGTGTGGATGGGACTTGAGGATCTGTTCTATTGCAGTGAACAGATGTATAAAGACGCAGTGAGATGCCAGAAGGAATATGGCGTAGGTATTCACACACATGGCTGTGAACAGATGGAAGAAGAACAGACAATACATAAAAGATTCGGTAAATCAACGATAGAAGTTCTTGAGGAAAGAGGAATTCTTGGTGAACATACACTTTTAGCCCATTGCGTATGGGTTGGAAGTGAAGATATGAAACGAATGGCAGCCACCGGAACAAGCCTCGCCCATTGCCCGGCATCGGCGGCAAAGCTAGGATGTGGAGTTGCAAGAATACCGATGATGAAAGAAGCGGGCGTCAATGTTTCACTTGGAACTGACGGACCGATAGACAATAACAGCATGGATCTTTTCAGGGAAATGAAAATAGGTTCACTCTTACAGAAAGCAACCCATTGTGATGCACTTATGTTTGGTGCAAAAGAGATGTTAAGGATGGCAACAATTAATGGAGCAAAATCCCTTGGAATGGAAAAAGAAATCGGCTCAATAGAAGCCGGTAAATCAGCGGATCTGATTCTCGTTGATTGCATGAGTCCTAATTTACAGCCGGTTTACTGGGACGGAGATGACACCAATCTGTTGTGGAATCTCGTATATTCCGCAAATGGAAGCAATGTAAATACGGTAATGGTTCAGGGCAACATCCTCGTAAAGGATGGAAAGGCTACAAAAGTAGATGAACGTGAGGTCATTAAAATGGCTTCAAAACAAGGTACGGATTGGATGCGTCGAAGAGAGATGCATAGAAAATATATAACAAAACCAATCAGCGAATAACAACACATACAGGAGGAAGAAACTATGAGAAGAAAATTATTAAGTAAAATTGTGGCAGGAATTTCAGCAGCAACACTTGTTATAGCATGTTTAACAGGATGCGGAAGCAGCGGATCTAATGGTTCAGGTTCGTCAGATACTTTTAAAGTAGCATACATTTCAGCATGTCCGTTTGAAGACGGCGGCTGGGGCTCAAGCTGTTATGCAGGCTTTAAAGCGTCAGAGAAAAAATTTGATAATATTAAGACTTTTGAAGTGGAAAATGTGTCACTTGAGAATATGACATCTACCGTAAAACAGTATTGTGATGCAGGAGTTGACCTTATTATTTCACCTGATACAGACCTTTCGGATGCGTTTTCGGAAATCGCACCTGATTATCCCGATGTAGATTTTGCGGCAATTGACGGAACATATACAGCGGATAATGCATTGTCAATGTCACAGAACAATCCTGAAATTGGTTTTGTAGCCGGAGTAATTGCAGCACTCCAGTCAGAAAACGGTTCAGTCGGATTTGTCGGCGGTGAGGAATCAGACGAGATCCTTAAAGCAAGCAAGACAATGGAAGCCGGTGCAAAATATATTAACCCTGACATCAAATTTACATCAGTAATGAGTGGTTCATGGACAGACGTTGCAAAGGGAAAAGAAATAGGTATATCAATGATTTCAACCAATAAAGCAGATGTTATTTTCTCATTTGCATCAGGTGTTGATGCAGGTGTAAGAGAAGCCTGCCAGTCAGCGGATAACGTATACTTTATCGCACAGCCTTCAGAGTCCCACGATACAGCTCCCGATATTACGGTAACAAGTATTATCCAGAGTAATGAAGCTCTTATCTATCATGCAATGGAAACAGCGGCAAACGGCACATTTAAAGGCGGATATTATATCGCAGGATTTGAAGACGGCGGTACATGCAGCCTTGGTGTATTCGGAGATTTCTTTGATGCGGATAAGCAGGCTAAGGTTAATGATGTAATCAATAAAATCAAGAGCGGTGAAATTGATTGTGACAATTATGCAAAATAATTGAGAAAAAGTGATGACAGAGCCTGTATAGAATACGGATTTTGTCATCACATGTACCATAATGATAAGAAAGGAAGAATGCATATGCTTGAATTAATTAAAATAACAAAAAAATTCGGTGATTTCTATGCATTAAAAGATGTCAATTTAAAAGTTGGTGACGGCGAAGTACATACACTTTTAGGCGAAAACGGTGCCGGAAAAAGTACACTTATGAATATTCTTTGCGGATTATACCAGCCGACATCCGGAGAAATAATTTATAAGGATTGTGAATGGCATATGGATTCGCCTTTAACAGCAAGAAATATAGGTATTGCAATGGTTCATCAGCATTTTATGCTTATTGAAGCCATGACTGTACTTGAAAATATAATGCTGTGCGGACTTGAAGAGAAAGGAAAACTTCTTAACAAAACCGCAGTAACCAAAAAGGTTATGGAAATAGAAAAAGCCTATGATTTACAGGTTGACATTAATGAAAAAGTAAGCAATCTGTCGGTGGGTATGCAGCAGAAAGTTGAAATAATCAAGGCGTTATACAATGATGCAGAATTACTCATATTAGATGAACCTACCGCGGTTTTAACGGATGAAGAAGCGGCAGGATTATTTAAGATTATCGAAAAATTAAAAGCCAATAACAAATCCGTTATTTTCATTTCACACAAGATGAAAGAGGTAATGCAGATTTCGGATAAGATTACGGTACTCAGACGAGGTCAGACAATTACAACTGTTAATGCCAAGGACTATAGCCCACAGGAACTTGCTAATCTGATGGTTGGCGAAAAAGTTATTACCAGAACTTATGAGAAGAAGCATGTTGATTCGGATGACGAATTAATCTATGAATTAAAAGATGTATCTTACCACAAGGAAAGCAAACACAGCGGATTAAAAGATATCTGCCTTAAAGTACATAAAGGTGAAATTCTTGGGGTAGCCGGAGTTGACGGAAACGGACAGAGCCAGTTGGCAGAGATTTTTACAGGAATAGCAAAACCATCGGAAGGAACGAGAATCTATGACGGAAAGAATGCAAACGAGTTCAAGGTTATTGATTTTATAAATGACGGACTTGCACATATTCCGGAAGACCGTAATAAGATGGGACTTATAGGAGATATGAACATCAAAGATAACATTGTACTTAAAGACCTTGAGAAAAAGAGGTTTTCAAAGGGCCATGGCAAGTTCCTACTTAGTAAAAAAATAACAGAGTATTCCAATCAAATGAAGGAAAAATATGATATACGCTGCTCATCAATAGAGGAACAAGCGAGAAATCTTTCAGGTGGAAACCAGCAGAAAGTAATTTTAGCAAGGGAACTTGAAAGAAATCCTAAATTCATCGTGGCAATGCATCCTACAAGAGGACTTGATATAGGTGCAACTAATTTTATCCACAACAGCCTTATTGAAGCCAGGGATAAAGGCATTGGCGTTGTGGTTGTATCGGCAGATATTGACGAAGTAATTAAAATCTCAGACAGAATTATAGTTATGTTTGAAGGAAAAATAATGGGTGAAATATCCGGAAGTACCCCGGATATGGACAAAATCTCAGCAATGATGGGAGGTAAAGAATATGAAAGCATCAATAACTAAAACAATTCAGAAAATAGCCATTCCCATAGTGTCGGTTTTGTTTGCACTTATTATTGGGATTATCATAATTGAACTTACGGGAAACAATGCTTTTGAAGCCTATGGTTATATGTTTAAAGGAGCATTTGGCTCAGGAAACAGTATATGCGAGCTTCTTACTATTTCGGTTCCCCTTATACTTTGCGGGCTCGCAATTACTTTTGCTTATAAAAGCGGCGTGCTGACGATAGGTGTTGACGGACAGCTCATAATGGGAGCGATAAGTGCGGCATGGTTTGTAAAAACATTTGCTAATCTTCCTGCACCGCTTATTACAATAGGTGCAATTATTGTGGGCATGGTAGTGGGTGCTCTTTGGGGTGCTATAGCCGGTGCGTTAAAGGCATTCAGGAAAGTAAATGAAATTGTAAGTACACTTTTAATGAACTACATAGCACTTTACCTTGCAAGTTACCTATATACGTATCCTCTTGCAGCAACAAACAGTAAGATTCCCCAGACTGAAAAAGTTGCTGAGGCGGTAAGACTTGCCAATCTTGTTCCGGGAACAAGAGTTCACATAGGAATTATAATCGCATTACTTGTAGCGGCACTTATATGGTATGTGCTTTATAAAACCTCTTATGGAGTAAAATTCAGGGCTGTAGGAATTAATCCTGTGGCAGCTGACTGTAACGGTATTCCGGTAAAAAAATATCTGATACTGTCCATAGCAATTTCAGGAGCAATCGGCGGTCTGGCAGGTACCATTGAACTTCTCGGTACCCAGTTCAGAATACAGAGCGGTTTCTGTGCAGACTATGGTTTTGACGGAATTGCCATAGCACTGATAGGTCAGCTTCATCCTATAGGAACTGTTCTTGCGGCACTGTTTTATGCGGCATTAAATGTAGGTTCTAATTCAATGGAACTTATGACAAATGTTCCGTCTTCTATTGCAAGTATTATTCAGGCGATAATTATATTCTTTGTAGTAGGCGGAAGTGTATTAGTAGAAAAAGATAAGTTTAAGCAGTTCTTTAAATCAAAATTCAAAGGAGGTAAGGCAGATGAATAATATATTCACTTTAACGTTTCTTACGGGTCTTTTGATAGCAACCATGCGTATGCTTCCTCCGTTGTTACTGGGAGCGACAGGCGAGATGTTTTCAGAAAGATGCGGACTTACCAATATCGGACTTGAAGGCATTATGTCAGTGGGTGCGATTGTAGGTTTTATTACTTCATATTTTACGAAAAATCCATATCTTGGTATGCTTGCAGGCGTTGTGGCAGGATGGGGCGTAAATATGATATATGCTTTCCTTACAATTAATCTTAATGCAGACCAGGTAATAGTGGGAAATGCCATGAATATTCTGGGACTTGCCATAGCATCACTTGTATATACAACAGTATCCAAAAAACAGGCAGGAGTCATGCAGTCGGTAACGGCAGATAATTATTCGGTTCTTATTATTGCGGTTGTTATGACACTTGTTATAGGTTTTTATCTTTATAAAACCAAATCAGGACTTGCTTTCAGGTCAGTAGGTGAATTCCCGAGGGCAGCAGAAACACTTGGTATCAATATTACCAAGAAAAAATATCTCGCGTGTTCTGTAAATGGTGCCCTTTGCGGACTTGCCGGTGCATATCTTACAACCGTATATATATCATCTTATGTAAACGGTATTGTATCAGGACGAGGATATATAGCTCTTGCTGCAGTTATTTTTGGTAAGTGGAAACCTAAGGGTGTGCTTTTAGCCTGTATATTCTTTGCATTTCTTGACGCTTTGCAGTTAAGACTCCAGGTTGTAAGTAATGCGATACCTTATCAGTTTTTACAGATGCTTCCTTACCTTGCAACCCTCATAGTGCTTTCATTCTTTATGAAGCCGGGTTCAGAGCCTAAGGCAAATGGCAAGCCATATACAAGAGAATCAAGATAGGAGGAGAAAAGTATGACATCATTAAATACAGTCTGGCTGTTGATTTGCGGAACCTTGGTTTTTTTCATGCAGGCAGGTTTTGCGATGCTTGAGACAGGTTTTACAAGAGCCAAAAATGCAGGTAATATTGTAATGAAAAACATAATTGATATATGTATAGGTGCTCCGGTTTTCTTCTTTATCGGATTTGGACTTATGTTTGGTAAAAATTGCGGTTTTATCGGAAATCTTGATTTGTTTATCAGAGATGACTATACATCCCTTTTACCTGACGGGGTATCTCTTTGCAGCTTCGTATTTTATCAGATTACCTTCTGTGTTACGGCAGCAACAATTGTTTCCGGGGCAATGGCAGAAAGAACTAAATTTTCGGCATATTGCATATACAGCGTAATTATATCAATGTTTGTATATCCGATTGTAGGACATTGGATATGGGGCGGAGGCTGGCTTTCAAAGCTTGGTTTCCATGATTTTGCAGGCGGAACCGTTGTTCATACCGTTGGTGGTATGGCAGCACTTATGGGTGCAAAAATAGTCGGTCCCCGTATTGATAAATATGACAAGAATGGACGAGGCAAGGCAATACCCGGCCACAATATAATCCTTGGGGCACTTGGTATTATGATTCTCTGGTTTGGCTGGTTTGGTTTTAACGGAGGTTCGGTTATTACATCAGGTGCAGCTGATAAAGTCGGCAACGTATTTTTAAATACAATTTTATCAGCCGGAATTGCAGCGGTGGCAGCTATGATCACAAGCAAAATCCGTTACAGAAAAGCAGATATTTCCATGACGATAAACGGCATTCTTGCGGGACTTGTTGCAATTACCTGCGGATGTGACCAGTACACACCTTTGACTGCCTGCCTTATAGGAATCTTTGCCGGAGTATTTTCAATAATTGCAATACAGTTTGTGGACAAAGTATTGAAAATAGATGACCCCGTAGGAGCAATCGGCGTTCATGGTTTCTGTGGAATCCTTGGAACCTTGCTTGCAGGACTTTTTTCAAAGACAAAAGGACTTTTTTATACCGGCAATGCAGACTTTTTCTTAACACAGCTTCTTGGTTCTGCGGTTGTCGTGGTATTTGTCCTTGTGATTATGGGACTTGCATTTACTTTAATTAAACATACTTCAGGGCTTCGTGTCAGCGCAGCAGAAGAGATTGAGGGACTTGATAACAGGGAACATGGTCTTAACAGTGCATACGGCGATTTTGTTACCAACAGTTATACTGAAATTCTTCAGAGCGGTCCGTCTAAGACATCAGAGCATGAAAAACTTGTACCTATAACTCTTGACAACAGCACACAGACAAAGCAGGTTTCTTCAATTTCCAAAGTGGAAGTTATTATGAAGCGTTCAAGATTTGAGGCATTTAAAGAGGCAATGAACCGAATCGGAGTAACAGGTATGACTGTCAGCCAGGTAGTGGGCTGCGGAATGCAGAAAGGGCAGACAGACTTTTACCGTGGTACCCAGGTTGATATTAACCTTATTCCAAAAATCAAGGTTGAAATTGTCATTGCAAAAGTACCTGTGGAAACGGTTGTCAATACTGCCAGGGATGTGCTTTATACAGGACATATAGGAGATGGCAAAATCTTTGTATATGATGTCCGCAATGTTATTAAAGTCCGTACCGGAGAGGTGGACTATGATGCAATGCAGGGCACAACGGAATAGCGTACTATCTACATCATTATATATTTTTTCCTCACAGGCGGTCATATGGCCGCCTGTTTTTGCTATAAACAAAACCTATAACAGAAAATAGAATAAAGGAATTATACAAACAAGTTGCAATGTGGTATTTTTAATCCAACAAAACCTACAGACATAGTAGGAATAAGGAGGACGAAAGAATGGGAAAGATTTATAAAAGTATTACAGAGTTAGTTGGACACACACCACTTGTAGAGTTGGGCAATTATGAAAAGAAACACAATTTAAAGGCAAGATTGTTAGGAAAACTTGAATATTTTAATCCGTCAGGAAGTATCAAAGACAGAGCTGCCCTTAATATGATTGAAGAAGCTGAAAAAGCCGGATTGTTAAAAGAAGGACAGACAATTGTAGATAACACTAGTGGAAATACGGGAATTGCACTTGCAGCATTCGGACATGCAAAGGGTCATGAATTTGTTACATTCCTTGAGAATGGTGTATCAAAAGAAAGAGTAGATATTTTTAATGCATATGGAGTGGAGCAATATTGGTTTGACGATATAAGCCCAAGAGTTAAGGAAATGCTTGAAACGGGAGCTCTTGATATTTCTAAAATTGAAGAAGATGTAAAAGCCTATGGTGATGAAAGAGGTTACTATTACACAGACCAGTGCAGCAACAGACATAATGCAGAAGCGCATTATAAAACAACAGGACCTGAAATCTGGGATGATACGGATGGAAAAGTAGACATCGTTGTATTATTAGGCGGAACCGGCGGAACAATATCAGGACTCAGCAAATATTTTAAGGAAAAAGATGAAAATATTCAGATAGTCGGTGTACAGCCTGATGTCAAATCAAGACTTGATGCTAATAATGACACAGGAAATACAATCGACGGTGTTTTCCCACTTGAAATTGGCGGAAATATCATAATTCCTCTTATCAATCAGTTTGAGGCAAAAATTGATGAAATTGTAGATGTATCGGCAGCGGAGGCATACGATGCAGCAAAAGAGCTTGTAAGAACAGACGGAATTTTCCTCGGACAGTCTGCAGGAGCAGCACTTGCAGCAGCTACAAAACTTGCAGAAAGACCTGAAAATGCAGGCAAAAATATTGTAATTATCATGGCTGACGACGGAACCAAATATTTATCAACCAATCAGTATAAATAGAATGTTGAGGTGATTTCCATGGCAGACAGATTAATAAATGTATTCAGAAAAAGCAAACTTAACGACTATCTTGAGTCGGCAGAAAAAACAGCCGGCTGGATAAAAAAATATGAAATTGCGGATGAAAAAGGTAAGCACTGGAAGATAAGCGGAACCGAAGGTAAAGATCCTGATGCGGTAGAAAGTTCATTTTTGACAGATACCTCACTTTACGGAGGAGCTGCAGGAATTGGATATTTTTACTTACAGTTATATGAATTAACAGGTGCTGAAAAATATCTTGAAGAAGCAGAGGATGCGGCAGAATATCTTATAAATACCTATGAAAAAGAAGATGTTGTAAATCCCGGCATATATAACGGACTGTCAGGACAGGGCATATTCACATTGCTGTTGTATGACAAAACAGGGGATGAAAGGTATCTTCAGTTTGCCAAAACTCTGGCAGAGGATTCTTATACACAGAGCGTAAAAGACGAAAAAGGTATCCATTGGAACGGATGGTACGATTACATGGGTGACGGTGGTGTCATTGCATATTGGATGTATCTGGCGGAAAAGACAAAAGACGGACATTATCTTAAATACGCTAAAGAAGCTCTTGATGCCATACTTTCATTAAAAAAGCAGTTTAGCGGTGATTCAATATATTTTGAACTCTTTGACCCAAGCGTATATTTTACAGGTGTTCCGTCAGGCGGTGTTGTACCTAATTTTGCGCATGGAACGGCAGGAATAGTGTACCTTCTTACAAAATATTACGAAGTAACAAAGGATGAGGAATATTTAAAATATGCCGTACAGGGATATAATTTTCTGAAGGAAATTGCCAATTGTACCGAAAAAGCATCAATTGTGCCATACCTTTACTTTAAAGGCGGGGAGAACAAATATGATGTTTCGTATCTTGGCTTCTGCCATGGACCTGTTGGCGACGGAATTACAGTAAGGGAGCTGTATCTTGCAACAGGCGATAAAGAATATCTTGATTTTTATAACCGCCTTACAGAAGCCCTGATAGAAGCCGGAGTACCATATAAACACTCAGCCGGTTACTGGAATAACTGCATTTGCTGCGGAACCTCAGGTATACTTTTACATTTTATTGATGCTGCAAAACTTACAGGAAATGAAAAATATAAAGATTATGCAGATAAAATAGCATACAAGCTTTTAAATGATGCATATACTGACAGCGAAGGAAACCGTTGGTATGACGCATGGACAAGAGTAAAACCATGGGATGTGGACGCACACCTTGGATTATTTGTGGGAGCTGCGGGTAATGCCAGTGCTCTTTTATCATACTACTCAGATAAAACGGGTAAAAAAACAACACCTGTTTTTGAATATCAGGAGGCGTAATATGGGAAAAAAGATACCTTATCTTTTTAAGACATATGAGACAGAAGATTACCTCAAAACAGCCAGAGAGACAGCAGAATGGATAAATGAACAGGAAGTAACCGAGGCAGAAGGAATAATATGGAAAACATTTCCTGACGGACAACCGGGACTTACGGGTTCTTCAATTTTATCAGATACAAGTTTTTATGCAGGTTCTGCGGGTATCGGATTTTTCTTTTTAAGATTGTATCAGGTAACGCAGGATAAGAAATGGCTTGAAAAAGCAGAACTGGCGGCAGATTATCTTTTATCCAAAGAAAAAGATATTTCTTTTTACAGGAATATACAGGGACAGATAGAAGCCGAAAAAGGAAAAGAACACGCTTCAAAACTTTACGGATGGGCGTTTGGTTATAAAATCGGACCAATCAGTGAAGGACAGTTTGCACACGCTCTTTTTCTTGAAACAAATGAACAGAAATACTATGATTTCGCAATCAGACAGGCAGATACTTTTGTTGAAGCAGGAATAGAAGAGGATGAAAAAATACACTGGAGTGATGCAAGGGATATCGTCGGCGACGCCGGAGGAATAGTGTATCTTTTGCAGGTCTATAAACAGACAGGTAATAAAAAATATCTTGAGACAGCTGTTAAAGCCGGTGAATATATTGAACAGTTTGCTAACCCTGCCAAAAACGGTGGTACATATTATTATCTGTATGACCTTGTGGCTGCGAATGAAGGCGACGAAGATACAATCCATGTTAATTTTTCCCATGGCTCGGCGGGAACGGCGTATCTGTGGGCAGTGCTTTATGAGGCAACCGGAGATAAAAAGTATCTTGGAAGAGCAGAAAAAGTTTTTGAATATCTTGACGGAATAGCAAGCGGAGATGATGAAGCTGTATTGTATCCTTATCAGGACCATCCAAAACGTGGATTTGCAGATGACAGATTTTACCTTGGAATGTGCGGTGGACCTATAGGTTCAAGTTTTCCTTATAAAAAATTATACCGGCTTACAGGTGATGAAAAATATCTTGATAAGGTAAAAAAACTTGCAGAGGGTCTTGTAAGGTCAGGTGTTCCTGAGCATCTATCATGGGGATACTGGGGAAGCAAGTGCCTTTGCTGTGGAGGCCCCGGTGTGCTTGAATATTTTGCGGATTTATATGATTTGACAGGCGACGAAAAATATAAGAAATATGCCAAAAGAACGGCAGATAAGCTTATTTCTGACTCTTATGAAGAGAAAAAAGGAAGAAGTTTTTACGGAGCATGGGACAGAATTGACCCTGCAAGAGTGGTAAGTTACACAGGGTATTACATAGGTGCAGCAGGTGCAGCAGGCGCTTTGCTTAAGTATTACAGCGTTTTAAAAAATATAAAAATTGCCGATTTCTTTGAGTACTATTTGTGATATAATTGAATCCGCCGGAAAGGTAAGCCGCCTCCGGCGGATTTTTATTCGGAAGGAAACTGATATGGAATTGTTTGAAGGAAGGCCTGCTGATATGTCAGGCAGATTGGATAAAGAAATACGCACGTATGATTTACTTGATAAATTAGGAATAGAATATGAACGTGTTGACCACGAACCGGCAGAGACAATGGAAGCCTGCATTGAAATTGACAGAACACTTGCACCTGCGGTTATCTGCAAAAATCTTTTCTTGTGCAACTCCCAGAAAACCAGATTTTACCTGTTAGCTATGCGTGGGGACAAGAAGTTTATGACAAAAGAAATTTCCCATCAGATTAACAGTCCGCGACTGTCTTTTGCTACACCGGATTTTATGGAAAAATTTCTTGATATTACTCCGGGCTCCGTGAGTGTGCTGGGACTCATGAACGATACCGGCAATAATGTTCAGTTACTGGTTGATGAGGATGTGTTAAAAGAAGAATATTTCGGATGCCATCCGTGTATTAATACTTCAAGCCTGAAAATGAAAACTGAAGATGTATTTGGGAAGTTTATGAAAGCTGTAAACCATGATTACATAGTTGTAAAACTAGGCAAAAATATCGAATAAATTATAACAGAAATTAATCCGGGGGAGAACCTTACAGTTCTTCCTCCGGATATTTAAAATTCCATGAATTTCTGAATTCGGTCATCATATCCATAACATCTTTTGTATAATCAAGAAGCATACATTTCTTATCCCCGTTGATGGCTTTTTCCATGTCAAGAAGCTCATATATAAGGGCATCCCGGGTATCTCCCTCTTTAACCCATTCTTTTTCGCCTGATTCTGTATAAGTTACAACAGCTTCAAAAGCTCTTGGATATTCCATTATTTCAATATAACCTTTTTCACATGAAACCATACCTCTTTTTGGCTGTTTGGAGTGAAGAGACAACATAACCGTAGCCATCTGACCGTCATTATTCATTAGAAGCAGTCCTGCCTGTTCATCAACACCTGTGGGAGCTTTTTTAAGCTGGGACAAGAGTTTATCAGGTTTTTCCGTCATAAAATATCTGATAAAAGAAAGTGCATACACACCGATATCCAGCATGGCACCGCCCGCAAGGTTTCTGTTAAAGAAACGGTTGTTCATATTGTATTCCTTATAACTGCCAAAATTCATGGTTATAAGATTGACTTTGCCAAGTCTGCCGGAAGCTAATATTTCTTTAAGTTTTTTATAGACCGGCATATGGTATATGGTCATTGCCTCACCTATGACAACGTTATGCAAAGCCGCAAGTTCCATTGCTTCGTTAAGTTCGCGGCTGTTTAAAGTAATGGATTTTTCCACAAGAATATGTTTGCCGTTCCGGATAGCCTTTTTCATAAACTCAATATGGGTATTGTGAGGTGTGGTTATATAAATTACATCAACATCGGAATCGGTAAACATATCATTATAATCATCGTATACCTTTTCAATTCCGTACTTCTTTGCAAAATCAACTGCTTTTGAATAAGTTCTGTTTCCTACTGCATAAATATTTCTTCCGATTTTCTTAAGGGCAACCGCCATTTCGTTGGCAATTACACCTGTCCCGAGAACTGCCCATTTAATATCTGACATTTATTGACTCCTTTATTTTTTATAATTATACAATCTTTTTTTTTATAATATCAAGGTGTTTTTGCGTGGGAAAAACTGTTGATTTTTTTTAATAAAATGCATATAATAGGCAGTAACAGAACCCAACACGCCTCTCAACGATGCGGACCACGTTGGGTCTTTTAATTTTTAAGGATGAAGAGTATGCAAGAAAGATTCTAAATGATATTTCATATTTTCGATTAATAAAAGCATTTAGCCTTAATCTTAAACCCAAGAATGGTAATTATGCAGACTGTCAAATTATTTTGCTGAGAAATATGGTGTTTTAGGATATTTTAATGAAAATAATTTTGCAGATGTGAATTATCATAAAGAATTTTTGAATGACATTAATCAGGAAATACATAGAAATTCAAAGGCACCATTTGTTAAGAATTTTAAAGAAAATTATGAGGGTGGGGAATTGCCGATTTATGCGTTAGTGGAAGTATTTAGTTTTGGTACATTGTCGAAATTTTATAAAAATATGCTTAATCTGGATAAAAAGGCAATAGCTAAGTCATTTGGCGTAGGTTATACATATCTGGAAAGCTGGTTGGAAAGTATATCGTACGTAAGAAATATATGTGCACACTATGGACGGTTATATAATGCTAAATTGTCAAAAACTCCAATATTGTATAGAGAATATACTCAATCCGGAATAGGAAACAATAGAATTTTTGGTGTACTTTTGTGCTTAAAACAGTTATTAAAAAATGATACACATTGGAAATTTTTTGTGGACAATATAGAAATACTCATTGAAAAGTATGAGTATGTAAGGATAGACACAATGGGTTTTCCAGATAATTGGAAAAGTCTGCTTAGTTCTTAAAAACAATTCACTCTAATTGTACTTTTTTGTATATTTTATTGTACAAAACCCCTGAATATAGTAAAATTTATATGAGTTTACAATGAAATGATTGTATGCTTATTTGGGATATTGGTTATCGAAGGCTTGATAACAAGCCAAAAATATTGTAGGAGGAATGGCGATGAGTAAAAAGTCAATTTTTATGATGCTTGCGGTTTTTGTGGCAGGCATCGCAGCAGTTATTTTTTTACCTAAGTCAGTATGGACTTGAGAACGTTGTTCTGGATGAAGAATATGTGTACTGTCAGGAAAAAGAAGATTCAATAATTACCTTAAAGAAAATAATAGTAACAATATAGAGTTTACTCCAATCGTAAAGGTGGATAAAACATAAAAATATAATTTTAGGAGGTATTACTATGGCAAGATTTACGTTACCAAGAGATTTGTATCATGGAAAGGGTGCATTAGAAGCACTTAAGACATTTCAGGGCAAAAAAGCCATGATTTGTGTTGGCGGAGGCTCAATGAAACGTTTTGGTTTCCTTGACAGGGCAGAACAGTATCTTAAGGAAGCCGGTATGGAAGTCAGACTTTTTGAAGGAATTGAACCTGACCCTTCGGTGGAAACCGTTATGAAAGGTGCCAAAGCGATGTTAGAATTTGAGCCTGACTGGATTGTTGCAATAGGTGGAGGTTCTCCGATTGATGCGGCTAAAGCAATGTGGATTAAATATGAATATCCTGATATTACCTTTGAGGATATGTGTAAAGTATTTGGCATACCTTCACTTCGTAAAAAAGCACATTTTTGTGCAATATCTTCTACATCAGGAACAGCTACAGAGGTAACTGCTTTTTCAATCATTACAGATTATGAAAAAGGAATAAAATATCCAATAGCCGATTTTGAAATAACACCTGATGTTGCGATAGTAGACCCTGAACTGGCAGAGACCATGCCACAGAAATTAGTGGCACATACAGGTATGGATGCAATGACACATGCTATCGAGGCGTATGTATCCACCGCAAATTGTGATTTTACAGACCCATTGGCACTCCATGCAATTAAAATGATTCAAAGAGACCTTGTCGGTTCATATAACGGTGATATGGAAAAAAGAGATTCAATGCATAATGCACAATGTCTCGCAGGAATGGCATTTTCTAATGCACTTCTTGGTATTGTACATTCAATGGCGCATAAAACAGGTGCGGCATTTGCCGATTACGGCGCACATATCATTCACGGTGCTGCGAATGCAATGTATCTCCCTAAGGTAATTGCATTTAACGCAAAGGATGAACAGGCTAAGAAGCGTTATGGTGAAATTGCTGATTTTATGGGACTTGGCGGAGCAGACCTTGACGAAAAGGTAGCTTCATTAATCGGTTATCTCCGTAAGATGAATGATGAACTTAATATACCACACTGTATTAAAAATTACGGTGCAGACAGCTATCCGGTTGCACAGGGATTTGTGCCTGAAAATGTATTCCTGGAGAGGTTACATGACATTGCAGTTAATGCCATAGGCGATGCCTGCACGGGTTCTAACCCAAGACAGCCAAGCGTAGAAGAAATGGAAAAACTGCTTAAGTGCTGTTATTACGATACAGAAGTTGATTTCTAGGATAAAATAAATTAGGAGCATGCGTTAATTCACATGCTCCTTTTTCGATTCATAAATGTAATACTTGATATTGCAATACAAATATATTACAAATATTTTTTAAAATGCAAAAACATTTGAAAAATAAAAGTTTTTGCATTTAAGTGCATAAACTTGATTTATATAAAAAGACTTTATCAAAATAGATATTGACGAGTTTGATAAAAATACAATATATTTTATTTATGATGAGATACCGGAGATAATTGAGAAGTACGGATACCCGCAGGAATGGAATCATGAAATACTACTAAAGGCAAGGAGTGTTGATATGTCACAAATTACAAAAAGGGCACTTGAACAGTCATTAAAAAATCTTTTGTTAAAGAAACCTCTTAATAAAATAACAATAAGTGATATTGCGGAGGACTGCGGAATTAACAGAATGACGTTTTACTATCATTTTCAGGATATTTATGACCTTGTGGAGTGGTCCTGCCTTGAAGACGCAAGAAAAGCTCTGGAAGAAAAAAAGACGCATGATACATGGCAGCAGGGATTTATACAGATTTTTAAGGCAATTCAGGAAAATAAACCTTTTATAATGAACGTGTATCACTGTGTTGACAGGGAACAGGTGGAAAAATACCTAAAATCCCTTACAGACAATCTTTTGATGGGAGTTATAGATGAAGAATCCGTTGATATGAAGGTACGCGAAGAAGATAAAAAATTTATAGCAAGGGTATATTCCTACAGCTTTATAGGCCTTATGTTAGACTGGATAAGAGATGATATGAAAGAAGCCCCGGAGAAAATAGTCCACAGATTTGCACTTGTAATACAAGACTCGCTTAAGATGGCGTTAGACAGATTTAAAATTTAATCAAACAGTGGGATTTGATAAAAAAAACAACAGTTTTCTACCTGTGATAAATTATTTATCATGGGTATTTTTTTGATTATGGCGGTGCAAAATGAATATAGGTACAATCTAATTATAAAATAAAAACAGCAGGAGGTACTCATTATGTATTATTCAGCAGGAACTTATGAATCATTTGCACATCCGGAAAAACCGGCAGGGGTAGATAAAAAATCAGCATATATTATAGGAACAGGTCTTGCAGGACTGACGGCAGCGTTCTATCTTGTGAGAGACGGGCAGATGAAAGGGGAACACATACATCTTCTTGAAAAATTAGAGCTTGCAGGTGGAAGCTGTGACGGAAGAAAAGATATAACCAAAGGCTTCTTTATGAGAGGCGGAAGAGAAATGGATAACCACTTTGAGGTAATGTGGGATATGTTCAGGGATGTTCCGTCACTTGAAACACCGGGAGCATCCGTTCTCGATGAATATTACTGGCTTAACAAGCATGACCCTAACTATTCCCTTTGCAGGGCAACGGTAAAACGCGGACAGGACGCACATACAGACAAGAAATTCGGACTTGATAAAGAGTCTGCACTTGCTCTTTCAAAACTTTTTATAACACCTGAAAAAGATCTGGAGGGAAAGAAAATATCGGAGGTTCTGCCGGACAGCTTCTGGGAAACCAATTTCTGGCTTTACTGGCAGACAATGTTTGCTTTCCAGCGTTGGTCAAGTGCCCTTGAAATGAAACGTTATCTTTGCAGATATGTCCATCATATTGACGGACTTCCTGATTTCAGCGCACTCAGATTTACAAAGTACAACCAGTATGAAAGCCTTATTCTTCCACTTGTAAAATATCTTGAAAGCCATGGTGTAAAAATTGAATATGGCATGGATGTTAAAAATGTAATTATCGAAACTGTAGGAAGCAAAAAAATAGCGAAACAGATTGTCTACATTAAAGACGGTAAAGAACAGACCATTGATTTAATAGAAGATGACCTTGTCTTTATTACCAACGGCTGCTGTACCGATACAACCTGTTACGGAGACCAGGATCATGCACCTGACCTTTCTAACCTGAAGGACGGCAGAGGTGATTCATGGGATATGTGGAAAAACATAGCAAAACAGGCTGTACAAGGAGAATACGGCAATCCGGATGCTTTCTGCAACAACATTGAAGCAACTAACTGGATGAGTGCCACCGTTGCCACTTCGGATGAGAAAGTAATTAAACACATAATTGATGTCTGCAAGAGGGACCCAAGGGAGGGTAAAGTTACAACAGGCGGTATTGTCACGGTAAAAGACAGTATGGACAACTGGTATTTGTCATGGACAATTAACCGTCAGCCACAGTTTAAATCCCAGAACCCTGATATGGTGCTTGTATGGCTTTATGCACTGAATACTAATAAAGAGGGAAATTATGTTAAAAAACCTATGCGTGAATGTACGGGCAAAGAAGTCTGCGAAGAGTGGCTTTATCATATCGGCATACCTGAGGATGAAATAGAGACTCTGGCAACAGACAGCTGTAACACCACAACCTGCTTTATGCCATATATCAACGCATTTTTCCAGCCAAGAAAAAATGAGGACCGTCCTCATGTGGTACCTGACGGTGCAGTCAATTTCGCATTTTTAGGACAGTTTACAGAGACACCTAGGGACACTATTTTCACAATAGAGTATTCCATGAGAACAGGAATGGAAAGCGTGTATACACTTCTTGACATAGACAGAGGTGTGCCTGAGGTATGGGGCAGCAAATACGATGTCCGTGAACTTCTGAGAGCATGCTATTACGCAATAGACAAAAAACCGGTTACGGATATACCGCTTACTATAAAAGAAAAAATGCTTCTTAAAACCGTTTTGAAGAAGGTAAAAGGAACCGATGTTGAAATACTTTTAAAAGAGAGCGGATTGATAGAATAATAAATAACGAAAAACAGCTGTGGGTATATCCCGCAGTTGTTTTTTTGTTTGTTGCAGGATTTCCTTGAAAAAAATCGGAAAATTATCTATTATATTAATAATCCAAGGAGGTCAATATGTGGAAAATACTTAATATTTTTGACGGCGATTACGGCTGCGAAGAACTTAAAGATGGTGAGACCCCAAAAGTTACGATTACTCTTGAAGATGAGAACGGTAACCGCAGATTTTTCAGCGTAAAAGACAGTGTTTTATATGAAAAAAACCTTGGTGAAGGCTCGGTTCTTGATGACCTGTCCTTTTTTTTGGACAAGGAATAATGTAAGATATGTATAGATAAACAAGCGGGGTGGCTTTTATGAACGAAGAAAAGAAACGTTTTAAATACGAAAACAACTTAAAATATCGTGAAAGAGTCAATAAAAAAATCAGACGCAGGACTGATAAGCAGTACGATAAGAAACTTAAGAAACTGCAATTTGAAGAGAAAAGCCTGTCCGAAGCAAGGCTTAAAGTCATTAAGAAGATTCAGGAAGCCAGATGGAAACCTCTCTATAAGAAAAATATTATTGTGAACCGTACAGAGGGTAAGATCAGGATTAACGGAACGGATTATCTTTTTGAAAATATAGGAAATACCAGGCTTATTACAAATATAAGTAACAGTACGGTTACATCAGGACGTGTTAAGACGAAATTTAAGCCATCGATTGGCGGGGCGCTTGCAGGTGGTTCGATGTACGGCGTTGCAGGTGCGGCGGCAGGCGGTGTCCTTTTTGGTAAAGAAAAGACAAGAGATACGAGAAGAACAGCCACAGTTACTAATTGTACCTATGTGGGAGTTGAAGTAATTATGTACGGAAAGCCCGTGAACATAAGTATTTTTACCGGCGCGACAGGACTTGAAAGCAAGATATATTCGGAAGCACTGGTTAAGGCACAGGTAATTATGTCACAGTTAGCGGGTCTTGCTGCTACACCTATGCCGAAATCATATCTCAGAGTTGATGAAGAACCGGATGTGGTTGCACTTGATAAGGTAATTAGGTTAAAACATATGGAATGGCGTAAAATGATGGACGAACCCCGTGTATATCCCGAGCCGTTCAGATAAAAAGTGGCGCTGTCTTAATTTACAGGAATATAATTTTTTTTCTTGCATATATAAAATCCTTTTGCTATAATGACGGCGAAATTAGATAATAATATGAAACGAGGTGAATTCTATGGATAGTTGCGATATAGGTCGAAGTAGTAAGATATGCAATGTACAAAGATATGAGACAGGAATGCAGCTACCCGTAGAAGTCAGGTAGTTTCATTCTGTATTGTTGTGTACCTTTTTAGACATTGCATATCGTATGTGCAATGTTATTTTTATGCAATTAAGGAGGTATAGCAATGATCAGAGATTATGTTAAAGAGATTGTAAAAATTATCCGTTCAACCAAGGATGCAGACAAATTAAAGGATTTACTGTCAGATTATCATGAAAAAGATATTGCCGAGGCAATAACGCAGTTGAGCGGACAGGAAAGAGCAAAGCTATATAATATATTAGACATACAGACGGTCGCCGAGATTTTTTCATATATAGATGATGTACAGAAATATCTGGAAGAACTTACGATTGATAAAGCAGCCAAAGTCGTGTCCTACATGGATGCGGACGATGCAGTGGATGTACTTGACGATTTGTCTGAAAATAAAAAGAATGAGATTGTCAATAACCTTGATGAGGTCACAGGTAAAGATGTAAGAAAACTTCTCTCTTATGAAGAAGATGAAATCGGCAGCTGGATGACCAATAATTACGTATGTATAACCGATGACTTGACAATAAGAGGCGCAATGAGCGAACTTGTCCGTCAGGCAGGCAAGCATGACAACATTTCAACCATCTATGTTGTTGACAAAGACGGTAAATTCGCTGGAACCATAGAACTTAAAGATTTGATAATCGCAAGGGAAAACGATAACCTTTCGGATATTATAAGCAGTTCTTATCCTTATGTTTTTGAAAAAGAAAAAGTAAGTGACTGCATTGAAAAGATAACAGAATACGAGGAAGATTCCATCCCTGTCCTTACAATGGAGGGCAGAATCGCAGGTATTGTTACATCAACGGATATTGTTGAAATGGTTGACGATGCCATGGGTGATGATTATGCGAAGTTAGCAGGTCTTACATCCGAGGATGATTTAAAGGAAAAGACCTTTGTAAGTATTAAAAAAAGACTGCCATGGCTTATTATTCTTTTATTCCTTGGAATGGCAGTATCCTCTGTTGTGGGAATGTTTGAATCGGTAGTGGCAATACTGCCGGTAGTAATATGCTTCCAATCCCTTGTACTTGATATGGCAGGCAATGTAGGAACACAGTCCCTTGCCGTAACTATCCGTGTTCTTATGGATGAAAATATTGATGCGAAGAAAAAAATGGCACTTTTGTTCAAAGAGATGAAGATAGGACTGCTTAATGGTGCAAGTCTTGGTCTAATGACGTTTGTCATACTTGGTTTTTATATTCACTTTTTCAAAAAGTATGTATGGATGTCCGCATTCCTTATATCAGGCTGTGTGGGAATATCACTTGTGGTTGCGATGGTAATATCAAGTCTTGTGGGAACCATAATTCCTATGTTTTTCCACAAGGTTCACATTGACCCTGCGGTTGCATCAGGCCCGCTTATCACTACAATTAATGACCTTGTAGCAGTTGTGACATATTACGGACTTGCGAGACTGCTTTTAATTAATATTTTTCATATCTGAATAGGACAGCAATAAATGAGTAAGAGAAATACAAAAGAACTTGATATGTTAAACGGAAAAACGGCGGGCAAACTTATTATGTTTGCCATTCCGTTGGCATTAAGCAGTATTTTACAACAGCTTTTTAATTCAGCAGATGTTGCGGTAGTGGGAAGGTTTGCAAAGGGCAATGCAATGGCAGCAGTAGGAAGCTGTGTTGCACTTGTAGGAATTTTTGTTAACCTTATTGTAGGTCTTTCCGTAGGCCCTAACGCATCCCTTGCCACTATTATCGGGCAGAAAAGAAGGGATGACATAAACGGAATGTTGCATACGATTATGACCTTTGGGGCAATACTTGGAATTGTGCTAATGGGTATCGGAATCGGAACGGCAAAAGTCATACTTGAAATATCCGGAACACCTGAGGGCGTTTTGCCGGAGGCTTTATTATATATAAGGATATATTTTATAAGTATACCGTTTATGGTGATTTATAATTTCGGAGCCGCCATTTTGAGAAGCTTTGGCGATACCAGAAGACCAATGTTTTACCTGATAATCACGGGTGTTGTTAATGTTGCACTTAATCTTTTTCTTGTAATATGTTGTAAACTCGGAGTGGCAGGAGTGGCAATCGCTACCCTGATTTCCAATGTATTAAGTGCAATTCTTGTTATGGTTTACCTTTGCAGAAGAAAAGATGAGTTCAAATTCTGCTTCAGGAATATGAGAATAGAAAATAAATATCTTAAAAATATTTTAAAAATTGGAATACCTGCGGGTGTTCAGGGCGCGATTTTTTCGATATCCAATGTATTTATCCAGAGCGGAATCAATTCTTTCGGAGAGGATGCAATAGCAGGTTCTTCCCTGGCACTTAATTTTGAGTATTTTACTTATGACATATCCAATGCCTTTGCGCAGGCTGCCGTAACTTTCATAAGCCAGAATTTCGGAGCCTGCAATATTAAAAGATGTAAAAAAATATTCTGGCAGTGTATGGCATTTGGAATATGTTTTACGGAAGTCCTTGCTGTGGTATTTATGATATGGGATGATTTTTTCGTAAGCATATACACCACAAGTTCTGCAATTGCGGCATTTGGTTTAATCAGGATGCATCATGTATGTGCTCTTGAAGGGCTTACAGCAACCTACGAAGTAGAAAGTGCTGCCTTAAGAGGAATGGGTAAGTCATTAGGACCTGCGATAATCACTATCCTCGGAACCGTTGTTTTCAGGATTATATGGCTTGTGACCGTATTCAGGCTTGTACCTACCTACACCATGTTGATGAATGTCTACATTGCATCATGGATTTTTACCGGTGGAGCAATATTTATCCTGCTTGCGGTCCATATGAAAAAAATAATGTTAATTCACGGATCCGGTAAAATATCTCCTCTGAAGTGATTTCGCAAGTTAATAATGAAGTTTAAAAGAGTCAGTGATGGCTCTTTTTTTATGTTATGCAAAAGATGTGATTAGTAAAGTCACAGCCGGGACAAATATACTTGTCTTGAAAAGAATTCGGATGTATCATATTATATAGGTATAGAGGAGAAGGACCTTATGAAAGATAAAATATTAATCGTAGATGATACACAATTGAATAGAGAATTGTTAAAAGATATCTTATGTGAAGAATATGATATTCTGGAGGCAGAAAATGGCAGGGAGGCTTTGAACATTGTACGTCATGAGATGACCAATATTGCCGCAATACTTCTTGATCTTGTTATGCCTGTAATGGATGGGTTTACATTTATTGAGGAATTACAGAAAATTAATATAATGGACAAGGTCCCTATTCTGGTAATAAGCGGTGAAAAGAGCGTTCAGAATGAAAAGAAATGTTTTGATTATGGCGTATCAGATTTTATTGGCCGCCCTTTTAATTCCGTACTTGTAACAAAGCGTGTGCAGAATGTGGTTAATCATTATGCTTACAAAAACGAACTTGAAGAAAAAGTTAAAGAACAGACCTCTATTTTAAGAAAGGCATACAACACTTTAAAGATACAGGCTGAAAAATTGCAGAAAAGAAATCAGGAAATAATAGATATGCTTGGAAATATTGTTGAATACCGTAATCTGGAAAGCGGTGAACATATCCAGCGTGTTAAGGGTTACACAAAGATTCTCGCAAAAAAGTTCAGCATACAATATCCGGAATACAATCTCGACAAAGATACGGTAGCAACCATCGTTGACATAAGTGCATTGCATGACATAGGTAAAATTGCAATCCCTGACAGTATTTTATTAAAACCGGGAAAACTTACCAAAGATGAATTTGAATGTATGAAATCCCATACTATAAGAGGATGTGAAATACTTGAGAAAATGGGTAAGGACTGGGAGCCTAAGTTCAAAAAAATCAGTATGGAGATAGTGAGATACCATCACGAACGTTATGACGGGAAAGGCTATCCTGACGGACTTAAAGGTGAGGACATCCCTGTTTCGGCACAGATTGTCTCTCTTGCTGACGTATATGATGCCCTTGTCAGCGAGCGCTGCTACAAGAGTGCATACTCAAAGGATCAGGCATTCAATATGATTGTAGGCGGAGAATGCGGCGTTTTTTCACCTAAGCTTATTGAAGTGTTCCGTGAAGTGAGAAATGATTTTGAAAATTTTGCAGATAATCCTATTAAAAAGAAAGGTAAAACTGCTATTCCAAAGGAGAATTGTTAAATGAATGACACATTAAAAGTATTGGAAACAAGAAGAAGCTGCAGAAATTTTGACCCTGCAAAACCGGTATCGGACGAGGCAGTTCAGGCAATTGTCAAAGCGGGAACATACGCTCCTACAGGCAGGGGCCTACAAAGCCCTATCATCATCGCAGTATCCAACAAAAAATTGCGTGACGAGATATCGGCGGAAAATGCAAGAATCATGGGAGTTGATTGCGACCCATTTTACGGTGCACCCGTGATTCTCATAGTGCTTGCCGATAAAGACATTCCAACCTACATATATGACGGTACACTTGTTATGGGAAATCTTCTTAATGCAGCTGAAAGCCTTGGAATCAACAGTATATGGATTCATAGGGCAAAGGAAGAATTTGAATCCGGGTTCGGTAAAAATATTCTTAAAAAACTTGGCATTGAGGGCAACTACGAGGGTATCGGACACTGTGCAATCGGATACGCAGCCGAACCTGTAAATGCACCTGCCCCACGAAAAGAAAATTATGTTTATTATGTAAAATAGACGGGGAATAACAGAAGTAATTATACAATGATGTTTTACGATACAACACCAGAAATCCAAGTAATATTTTTTCTTGTTTTTAATACGCCAAAGGAATATACTAATGTACTAGAGATAGTCTGGAGGTAGTAACAATGATTGCAGATAAAATGGTTAATCTGGTTAATAACAGCTCAGTAATCAGGGCAATGTTTGAGGAAGGAAGAAGACTTGCGGGAATATATGGAGCAGATAAGGTATATGATTTCAGTCTCGGTAATCCTAATGTTCCTGCACCCAAGGAAGTTAATAAGGCAATACATGATATAATTAATGAAGAAGATTCCGTATTTGTCCACGGATATATGAGCAATTCAGGATATGAAGATGTAAGAGAGGCCATAGCAGACTCTCTTAACAGAAGATTCGGGACACATTTTTCTTTTAATAATATAATAATGACGGTAGGTGCAGCAGGTGGTATCAACTCATTCTTTAAGGCGTTTGTCAACCCCGGAGATGAGATAATTGCTTTTGCACCTTATTTTGGTGAATACAGGGCTTATGCGGCTAATGTGGATGCAGAACTTGTTGTAATTCCACCTGATACGGATACTTTCCAGCCTGACCTTGCGGCTTTTGAAAAAGCAATCACACCTAAGACTAAAGTTGTAATTGTTAATACACCTAATAACCCTACAGGTGTTGTATACAGTGAAAAGACAATTACCGAAATGGCAGATATTTTAAGAAAAAAACAGAAGGAATACGGAACAGTCATCGCTCTTTTTTCTGATGAACCATACCGTGAACTTGCTTATGACGGCGTGAAGGTTCCATATCTTACCAAATATTATGAGAATACGGTTGTAGGATATTCTTATAGTAAATCATTATCTCTTCCGGGAGAAAGAATAGGATATCTTGTTATTCCCGATGAATTTGATGATAGTGCTAAAGTAATTACAGCCTGCAATGTAGCAACAAGAGTATTAGGATTTGTTAATGCACCATCTCTTATGCAGAGAGTAATTTTAAGATGTGTTGACGTGGATGTAAGCAGCAACATTGCAGTATATAACAGAAACAGGGAGACTTTGTATAAAGGACTTCGTGACCTTGGGTTTGAATGTATTAAGCCTGAGGGTGCGTTTTATATGTTTGTAAAGACACCTATAGATGATGTGGAATTCAGTAATATGGCTAAGAAATATAACATACTTGTGGTTCCGGGAAGTTCCTTTGCATGTAAAGGCTTCGTAAGAATCGCATATTGCGTATCTTACGATACTGTGGTCAATTCGTTGCCTGAATTTAAGAAACTCGCAGAAGAATTAAAACTAATATAAGAGGAATCCGATAATGAGAGAATGGGAAAAAAATATACGAAAAGTCGAACCTTATGTTCCCGGAGAACAGCCTAAGGATAAGGATATTATTAAATTAAATACCAACGAGAATCCCTATCCTCCGGCACCACATGTAAAAGAAGTTCTTGAAAGCATCAGAACGGAGGATTTCAGAAAATATCCTGATCCTGCGGCAGATATGTTAATATCAGCCATATCAGAAAATTACGGTGTTGATAAAAATATGATTTTTACCGGTGTGGGATCTGATGATGTACTGTCAATGATATTCCTGACATTTTTTAATTCGGACCGTCCTGTGCTTTTTCCGGATATAACATATTCTTTTTACAGCGTATGGGCAGATGTTTACAGAATTAAATATGAGACACCGCTACTTGATGAGAATTTCAATATAAGGGCAGAAGATTACTATAAGCCTAACGGTGGTGTGGTTATCGCTAATCCGAATGCACCTACGGGAATATACAGAAATCTGGATTTTATAAAAGATATTCTTGAACATAACCGTGATGTAATTGTTGTTGTGGATGAAGCATATATTGATTTTGCGGGACAGTCAGCGGTATCACTTCTTAAAGATTATGACAATCTTATAGTAGTGCAGACTTTTTCAAAATCCAAATCATTGGCAGGTATGAGAATAGGCATGGCATTTGCTAATCCTGAACTTATAAAGGCACTTAATGACGTAAAGTATTCCGTAAATTCTTACACTATGAATATGCCGTCAATACTCCTTGGAACTGCCGCGGCAGAAAGTATGGATTATTATAATAGAACAACAGAGAAAATTATTGAGACAAGAAAACGTTCAGCCGGAAGACTTAAAGCATTGGGTTTTGAGTGCCTTGAATCAGGATCTAACTTTATTTTTGCAAGACATGGCAGGGTAAAAGGAACTGATATATATGATTTTCTCAGGAAAAATAAAGTGTTCGTAAGGCATTTTAATGCTCCACGTATTGATGATTTCTTAAGAATTTCCATAGGTACCGATGCAGAAATGGACAGATTGTTTGAGCTACTTGAAGGGTATCTTGCAAATTTATAAAAAATTAATAATATATTATATATTTTTAATGGCTTTTTGAAAGCAATACATATATGATTATTATCATATAAATATGCGAGGTGGCAGACAATGTCAGGTAGATTCAGAGACAAGATGGCTAATTTTATGGCAGGAAGATACGGAATGGATGAGTTTGGAAAGTTCATTAATATATTACTTTTTGTAATGATTATTGTATCTTTTTTTGTAAGATTTTTATTCCTTCCGACGTTACTGCTTCTGATATACAGTTATTTCAGAATTTTATCAAGAAATTATCCGGCAAGAAACAGAGAGAACCAGTGGTACCTTAATGCAACGAGAATGTTCAGAAAGAACAGAAGCAGCTATGGTAACGATGCGGGTACGAGACAGAGAGATACGGCACACAGGATATTTAAGTGCCCTAACTGCAGTCAGAAGATAAGAGTACCTAAGGGCAAGGGTAAGATATGTATAAGATGTCCGAAATGCCGTATAGAATTTATTAAGAGAACATAAGTCAGGGTGCGATATGTTTGGATATATTGTTATTCACAAGGATGAACTTAAGGTTAAGGATTACAACAGATATAACAGCTTTTATTGTGGTGTCTGCAGAAGTCTTAGGAATAATTATGGATTACCGGGTCAGATAACACTTAATTATGATATGACATTTCTTGCAATACTTTTATCGGGACTTTATGAAGATGATACTAAGACAGTTATGCGTCATTGTGTCATACATCATGTTAAGAAGCATGGTGAAATCAGTAACGAATATACAGATTATGCGGCGGCAATGAATATATTGCTATCGTATTATAAGCTTAAGGATAACTGGGATGACGATAGGAGCCTTAAGTCCAATATCTGTGCCGGTCTTCTTAAGAAAGCATTTAAGAAGGCTGCCTCAAAGTTTCCAAAACAGGCCGGGATAATAGAAGATTATATAAGTGGACAGAGTGAATGTGAAAAGTCCCATGAAAATAATATAGATACAGTTTCTTCATATACCGGTAAGATGCTTGGCGGTATTTTTGCAATGAAAGATGATATCTGGAAAGAAGATCTTTACAGGATGGGATTTTTCCTTGGCAAATATATCTACATAATGGATGCTTTTGATGATATTGATAAAGACATTAAGAATGAAAGCTATAATCCATTGATACCAAGACGGAATGATGGCGATTTTAATGAGTATTGTAAAAATATTTTAACCATAACTGCGGCAGAGTCTGCAAGAGCATTTGAATGTCTGCCGATTATTGATAATATTGATATTTTGAGAAATATTATGTATGCTGGTATATGGACTAAATATAACATAATAATACAGAAACGGGATAAAGATCCTGACAGAGAGGTATAGAATGACAGATCCGTATTCAGTGCTTGGCATATCAAGAGGTGCAAGTACAGAAGAAATTAAGAAAGCATATAGACAGCTAAGCAGAAAGTATCATCCCGATGCCAATGTTAATAACCCTAATAAGGCTCAGGCAGAGGAGAAATTTAAGCAGGTACAGGAAGCTTATAATCAGATAATCCATGAGAAAGAAAACGGTGGATCTTATTATGGCAGTTACAGCGGAAGCTACGGAGGAAGCTATGGTTCAGGTAACAGTTATAACAGTTATAGCAGTTCCGAGGATCAGAGAATAGTTGCGGCAGCTAATCTTGTAAGAAACAGACAGTTCAGGGAAGCAATAATTGTACTTGAGGGTATGACGGAAAGAAGTGCCAGATGGTATTATGTGCATGCCTACGCAAGTGCCGGAGTCGGCAATATGATAGTTGCACAAGAGGATGCAAGGACTGCGGTACAGATGGAACCGGGCAATCAGGAATATATTAACCTTCTTAACCAGCTCCAGAATACAGGCGGCTGGTATACGGGAGCAGGAGCCGGATACGGACAGGACAGTGCCGGAGCGGGCAGCTGTTGTACACAGATGCTTTGCCTTAATCTTTTATGCAACTGCTGTTGTTGCGGCGGAGGATTCTAAGAGTCAGTGATTAGAGCCGGAATCTGACATAATGTGCTTCACTTCCGGCAGCATAATGTAATTTATAGAGAAAATAAGACAGCAGATTTCGTAATTTGGTGTCTTTTTTTGCGATAAATAGTGCTTGCAATAAATTCATGACATATATAAAATCATTGTAGAAAAAGATACTCAATGGATATAAGAGGCTTGAAATGGTTAAAGAAACAGATTACATATATAACATACCTAAATTTTCGAAGAAATCGTCCCTTGCCAATACCAGGATAATGCTTGACAGAATAGGATTTGACGAAAACAGTAAGAAAATAATACATGTTGCAGGAACTAACGGCAAGGGCTCGGTATGTGCCTATCTTGCGGGGATATTAGGTAAGGCCGGTAAGAAAACCGGACTTTTTACGTCACCGCATCTTGTCAGAATCAATGAGAGAATCGTAATTAACGGAGAAGAAGTTACAGACAGCATATTTGAGGATTCTTTTAAAAGGATTAAGAAAATATCCGAGGATATGGTAAGGGACGGCTTTGACCATCCATCTTTTTTTGAATTTCTTTTCGGAATGGCAATGGATATTTTCAAGAACAGTGATACAGAGTATATTATTCTTGAGACGGGACTGGGGGGAAGACTTGATGCAACCAATGTGATAACACGTCCTGTAATGACAGTTCTTACGTCAATAAGTCTTGACCATACTGAAATATTGGGAGATACCTATGAAAAAATAGCTATGGAAAAGGCCGGCATAATTAAAGAAGGTGTGCCTGTTTTATTTATAAACAGAAGAAAAGATGTAACGGATGTATTTATAAAAAAGGCCAGGGAAAAAAATGCACCGGTGACCATAATAGAACCGGATGATATTAAAGATATTGTAATTAAAGATAAAAATATTGATTTTTGTCTTCATAATAAGTATTATGATAATGAGATTTTTTCAGTACAGACTAAGGCAGAATATCAGGCTGAAAATGCTTCCCTTGCGGCAACGGCAGCAGCAATGCTTTCCATAGACCGCACCTCTGTAAAAGAAGGGCTTTCAAGCGTTGTGTGGATTGGCAGGATGCAGCGGATGGATGATGGTCTTGTGGTCGACGGCGGACATAATGATGACGGTATAGAACATTTTCTTGCCTCAGTCCGTAAAGACGGATGGAAAGGCAGACGAATCCTGCTTTTCTCAGCAGTTAAGGATAAACATTACGCCGGCATGATTGATAAAATCTGTACGTCCGGGCTTTTCCGGGTGATAGTAACGGGAGTTCTTGATGACAAAAGAGGTATAGACACAGATACATTTAAAAAAGTGTTTGATAAGTATGACTGTGTTGATGTAATCCATTGTGCCAATGTTCCTGATGCATACAGAAAATTAATGGAATTATCCGATGAAAACACAATGAAATACGCTGTAGGTTCTTTATACCTTGCAGGTGAAATTTTGAACATAGAATGGAGATAAGTATGATTGACTTTGATGAAGAGATAAGAAAATTCCAGCCAAGTCTTGAAGTTGACGAAGCAGAGGATGCGATTTACCGTAATAATACAACGGACGTTACGGAAGTAATTGATAAAATAATAAGAGAAATAACAGATAAATAGGAGCAGGTTAATGAGATGTTATAAATGTAACAGTGTACTTACTGACAACGATTACTGCCTTAAATGCGGAGCAGATGTATCTGTATATAAGATAGTTGTCAAATCGTCCAATTCCTATTATAATCTCGGTCTTGCAAAAGCACAGGTCAGGGATTTAACAGGAGCGGTATCAGCACTTAAAACCAGTCTTAAAATTAATAAATCCAACATTAAAGCAAGAAATCTCCTGGGCCTTGTATATTTTGAAATCGGAGAAACAGCACTTGCCCTTAAAGAGTGGGTAATAAGCGTTAATCTTAAGCCGGATAAAAATGTTGCAACCGTTTACATTAAGAAAGTTAAGTTCAATCCCAATAAACTTGAACAGCTTAATCAGGCAGCTAAGAAATATAATTACGCTTTAAATAAGCTGCAGGAGGGCAGCGATGATGTTGCTCTTATACAGCTAAAAAAAGTAGTGACACTTAATCCAAGATTTGTAAGAGCACAGCTGCTTCTTGGTCTTTTGTATATGAAACATGGGAACATGGATAAAGCTGCAAAGACCATAAAAAAAGCTCTTGAAACAGACAGAACCAATACTCTGGGATTAAGATATATGGACGAGCTTAATAACGAGGGCATAGCTGCTGCATCAAAAAATGATGAGGTATACTATAAGCCTAAGAAAAAAGGGTTATCAGGCAATGATGTAATTCTGCCTCCTAATTCCTATAAAGAGCCGTCAAGCGGTATGCTTACCGTTGTCCAGATATTGTTTGGAGTTATTATAGGTGTTGCACTTGTATGGTTCCTTGTAGTACCGTCCAAGGTCCAGAACGCCAAGAAGGAAAGCAATGACACCATAAAACAGTACAGCGAGAGTATGTCAAGCCAGTCCGTCAGAATAACTGACCTTGAAAAACAGTTAAGCGAGGCCAAGGACGAGCTTAAGACCGTTAAAGATGAACTTGCCGGATATGCAGGTGATTCGGGTTCGGTTAATATGTATGCAGGACTTATTGATGCTGTTTCATATTATCTTGATGATGATTTTGACAATACTATGGTGGAACTTGCTAAGATAGATGTTACCAAACTTCCTACGGACAAGGCTAAATCGCTTTACACATTGCTTGACGAGAACTGCAACAGTGGTGCGGAAACATATCTTAAAGCAGGCTCTAATGCTTATGACAAGTCAGATTACATAACTGCAGTCAAGTATCTTGAATTATCATACAAGTTTAATCCTGAATCGGATGAGGCGATTTATTATCTTGCAATGTCCCATTTCAGGCTTAATGAAAATGACAAGGGTAAGGAATATGCCGATATTTTGAAAAACAAGTTCGGTAATTCTAAGTTTACCGGAGACATAACCAAATATATGGAAGAAAACAATATTACTTAAGAATAAACCACGTTACACGGCGGAGCAGATTATATGCTCCGCTTTATTATTTTTCAGGAGGAGAATATGAATAATTTATGTGTTATAAGGAGAGGCATCCTTATAGTTAATCTGGGTGGTGACCTTGATCATCACGTTACCGAAATGATAAGAGATGAGATAGACAGAAAAATTAACGGTCAGAAGGTACATACAATAACTTTTAATTTCAGAAATGTGAGCTTTATGGACAGTGCAGGAATAGGACTGCTGATGGGAAGATACAGAAAGATAAAAGAAATCGGAGGAGAAATATATGTAAGCAATATAGGACAGGGTGTACAAAGAATATTCAGAATGTCAGGATTATTCAAAATATTAAAAACCAGCAGGGAAATGGATTGCTTTGTTAATGAAGGAGGACAAAATGAACAGATTTAAAATGGAAATGGAAGCATTATCGGAAAATGAAGGATTTGCCAGAGTGTGCGTAGCGGCATTTGTAACAAGACTTGACCCTACATTAGAGGAAATTAATGACGTAAAAACAGCGGTCTCGGAGGCTGTAACCAATTCTGTTATTCACGGTTACGGTGGAAATGGCGGTAAAATAATAATCGAATGTTCTGTTGAGAATAATACAATGGAAGTTATGATAAAAGATTTTGGAAAAGGAATTGCTGATGTTGAAAAGGCAATGGAACCTATGTATACAACCGATGCGCTGCATGAACGCTCAGGCATGGGATTTACATTTATGGAAGTGTTTATGGATGAACTTCAGGTGGTGTCTGAAAAAGGTGGAGGCACAACCGTGATCATGAAAAAAACATTCGGGAGAATAACGGAGTAATTGGAGGTGTGATTTATGGATCATACCAAAGAACTTATTGCTCTTGCCCATGAAGGGAATAAAGAAGCCAGAGATATGCTTGTAATGCATAATATGGGGCTTGTCTACAGTATTGCAAAGCGTTTTGCCAACAGAGGTTATGAAATGGATGACATTGTTTCCATAGGAACAATAGGATTAATTAAAGCCATTGATAAGTTCGACCTGAATATGGATGTAATGTTATCGACCTACGCCGTGCCTATGATAAGCGGGGAAATCAAAAGATTTATAAGGGATGACGGAATAATCAAAATATCACGCTCCATAAAAGAGAACGGCTGGAAAATCAACCAGGCAAAAGATTATCTGTCACAAAAACTTAAAAGAGAGGTAACCATTGAAGAGATTTCCAAAGAAACGGGGATATGCACTGAGGATATTGTTGTAGCGATGGAAGCATCAAAAGATGTTGAATCAATTTACCAGACAATTTATCAAAGCGACGGTAATCAGATATATGTGGTAGATAAACTTGCTGCATCAGCCAAAGAAAGTGACCATGATAAAATTATGAATCATGTCATGCTTGAAGAAACCATGAATATTTTGGAAAAAGATGAGAAAACTATTATAGAAATGAGATATTTTCAGGAAAAGACCCAGTCGGAGGTTGCAAAAATACTGGGAATATCCCAGGTTCAGGTATCACGCATGGAGAAAAAAATTTTGCTCAGGATGCGTAAAAATATGGAGGTATAAATGGACAAGGTCTATATCAGTTTTCAAAAAAGCAGTGAAGTAAGCAACAGGAAAATAACGATTGGAGACATTGCATCTGTATATTGTAAAGATAATTCCATACAGGCAAAAATAAAGTCTTTACCCATAATAAGCGTACCTGAAACAGAAAGCAGAAGATATGTGGTAACAGCAATAAAAGTGTTTTCTGTAATTGAAGAAAACGTAAATGGAACAGAGCTGATTAACCTTGGCGAACCGGAGTTTGTTGTGTCATACAAAAAGGAAAAAAAGCAGAACAAGGTAACTGATTTCCTGAAAGTTATACTTGCTTCCGTTGTTATATTCTGCGGAAGTGCTTTTGCAATCATGGCTTATGACAATGATGTGGACATTAATGGTATATTTGAGACAATGAGTAAATGGGTTACGGGGGACAATAAAGCCGTGTTTTTGCAGCAGGTGATGTATTCACTGGGACTTTTTCTGGGAATTATGATTTTTTATAACAGAATCGGAAAAAGAAAGTCTGTGAAAGATCCAACCCCTCTTGATATACAGATGAGACTATATGAAGATGATATTAACACCACCATAATAAATAACAGCGAAAGAGAGGAAAAAGCAGATGATGTGGAATGAATTTTTGCTGATTGTCCTTTTTTCACTGGGAGCAGGATTTGTGACTTCCTGCGGATATTTCGCGTTATTTATGACCGTTGGGGTTATTAGCAGAATAGTACAGTTTACCCATACGGCAGGCAGAGAAAGGTTTTACGAGAACCTTGTCATAACCGGGGTTACGGTAGGAAATGCATTTTTTACATTTACTCCGTATGAATTTCTTCCGTCGGCAGTATGGGTGGTATTTTCTGTATTTGCCGGTATGTATACGGGATGTTTTCTCATTTCACTTGCGGAAGCGGTAAAAGGGATACCTGTTTTTTCAAGAAGAGCAAGGCTTAGGACAGGTTTTGTAATTATTTTGTTTTTTTTAGCCCTTGGAAAAGGATTGGGGGCTTTATTTTATTTCAGTTCTTAAGTATAATATCCGTAAGGAGAAGATTACTTATGGATGATATGAGAGCATTTTTTAATCTGATAGATGATTTTGCCATTGTGGTGGTGGATTATAACAACGGCAACATTATTTATATGAATGATGAAGCAAGACAAAAAGTACTTGTTAATCTGAAAGCTATGAATTTTTTCAGAAACAGGAATGAATTGCAGAAAGTTATCGGCAATAAGAAAAAGGTCAGGTTCAGAATGACCTGTAACGGTGAAAATAATCTTACAGGTGTTTTCTATAGGATGAATTTTGAAAATGAGGATGCGGTTATAGCATACTTTGACAAAAATGTCTCACCGGATGCGGATTCTGATACAACGATTATTCTTGATGGCTTTTACAGGCAGTATTATTCCGTATTTATGGTAAACGGTAATACAGGAAAATATAATATATTGTATTCCAACGGTACGCTTACGAAGTATTCCGAAAGCTTTAGCGATTATACGGAACTTATAAGAGATTACTGCAATAATTATGTATGCGGGAAAGACCGGGTTAAAGTAAGAAGAGAATCGGATATTAACAATATAATAAGACGAATTAACGAAAGCGGACCATATCAGGTCAACTATCAGATGAATGACGGAGAATGGAGAGGTTTGAAATTTATGCCCGTTAAAGACGAGTATAATGATAATCTTTTTATGGCAGGCGTTGTTATATTTGATAAAGAGATGCAGAATTACCAGCGTGTGAAGAATCTTCAGGAGACAATTTCAGGATTGACAGAGACATATCAGATGATATGCAGGGTTAATCTTGACAATGGTAAGAAAGAGGTACTGCTCAATAACGAAGACGGTACGGATGGTCTCTACATAACACAGTTTATTAATGAAAATTATTCAATATATGGCAAAGTATATGTTGACCCGTCATTCAGAAGTGAACTTCATTCCACAATAACCCATAAAGCGGTTAAGGAATATTTTAAATATAATGATGATGTTATAACCAAATATTTTAAGGAAATCAACGGCAAATGGATTGAAATTAAAGTAGCCAAAGATGCTAATTATACAGAAGACAGCCCATACGTTGTATATGCGGTCAAAGAATGTACGGAAAAAATCGAATCAGAGAACCGTGGTATAGTAAGTGAGACTGCATTATCCAAAGTATTTATTGCAGCATTGATTATTGATACCGAAAAGGATGAATACGAGTCCGTATATAAAGTTGAACATATAAAAGGAATTGCCAGAAAAGGTTCATTCGGGAATCTTATGGACAATTTCAGGACAATTATCAATAAAGACGATTATGATGAATTTGAAAACACATTAAAAAAAGCCGGCAGTATGTACAGCGGATTTGCTGAATGTGAATTTCAGGCAATAGACGAGGACAGTAATGAACATTTCTATGATGGAATGGCAACCAATATCCATCTTCCGGGCGGAGACAGGCTTTTACTGCTTATAATGGATAATGATGAACGTGTTGCTAACAGGACAAACCTTATTTCTTTAAATAAAGAATACGATATGACGAGGACTGTCCTTTATACATTAGGTGATGCGTATTTCGGTATGTATTATTTTGATTTTACGGCAGGAACAATCAAAACACTCCGTCTGCCGGTTGACCTTTGCGATATTTTTGAAAGGACGCAGAGAATAGAGGAATTTACTGATGAATACGTTTCAAGAATTGCCCATCCTGATGATGAGATGAATATACGCAGATGTAATTCAAGGGAATATCTCGATGAAATGATGGCAAATGGTAAAGATGAGATATATTGCGAATACAGAAGACTTGTTGATAATGAATATAAATGGGTACGTCTTGATATAAAAATTACTAAATTCTGTGACGGACATACGATGGAAGCCGTCTATGCCTTAAAAGATATCCATGAAGAAAGGGATATGGAATTAAAAAGAAATAAGCAGCTTGTGGAGGCAACGGATGCTGCCAACAGAGCTAATGAAGCAAAAAGTAATTTCCTTTCAAATATGTCCCATGATATAAGAACTCCTCTCAATGCAATTATCGGCATGACTGATATGGCAATTAATCATATAGAAAACAGACAGCGTGTATACAGTAATCTTATGAAAATAAAGAGTTCCGGTAGGATTCTCTTATACCTGGTAAATAACATACTTGATATGTCATATATAGAAAGTGGTAAGGTTGTAGTAAATGAAAGTCCGTTGTCCCTTGCAGATTTATTTCATAGTGTGGCTACAATGGTTCAGGGACAGATTAAGGAAAAACATCTTAAATTTAAGGTATACGCAAAAAATGTAAAAAATGAGATAGTGCTTTCCGATAAGTCTACCCTTAATAAGATAATAATTAATCTTCTGGGTAATTCGATAAAATATACAAAGGAATATGGACTTGTATCGTTAAGCATTGAAGAACAGCCTACAGAAATAACTGATCTTTCAAATTATATAATAAAAATATCGGACACCGGAATCGGTATGTCAGAAGATTTCGTTAAAAGGATGTTTGAGCCTTTTGAAAGAGCCAAGGACACAACTATAAGCGGTGTTGAAGGTACAGGGCTTGGAATGTCAATTACCAAACAGCTGATTGAAATTGTTGGTGGAAATATAGATGTTAAAAGTGAACTTAATGTAGGTTCCGAATTTACTGTAACCATTCCGCTTAAACATACAGAAGCAGATGACGAAGATAAGATGGAATATGATATTGAAGATTATAAGGTGTTCTATATTGAAAGTGACGAAAATAACACATATAACGAGATAAAGGAATATATAGGAACCAAGGGCCATAAGGAAGTTGTAGTGGTTACATCGTATGATATGGAAGAAGATATTCCTAAATTTGAAAAACTTGGTGTTAAAAAAATTATATCTGAACCCGTATTTAATTCGGATTTAAGGAAACTTCTTTCTGACAAGAAGAATAAGGCAAGGCTTAAAAAGGACAAAAACATATTCAAAGGCAGAAAGATACTTATTGTTGAAGACAATGAGATTAATATTGATATCATAAGTGATTACCTTGATGATGTTGAGATAAAATATGACAGTGTCAGAAATGGGCTTGATGCCTATAACAGAATTAAACAGAACCATAGCTATGATTGTGTTCTTATGGACATTAAGATGCCTGTGATGGATGGATACGAAGCAACAAGAAAGATAAGAGCACTTGACGATGAATATGTAAGAAAACTTCCTATCATTGCTATGACTGCCAATGCTTTTGCAGAAGATGTACAGAAATCAAAAGAGGCCGGAATGAACGACCATATAACCAAACCTGTTAATCTGGAATTATTTTATTCCGTTATAAAAAAACATATGATAGGAGAAGAGTGATGCAAGACTGGAAAAAAGAACTTATGAATTTTAATGTGGATGTAAACGGCTCTATCGAGCGGTTTTCAGGACGTGAGGACAGGTATGTAAAGTATCTTAAAAGATTCGGAGAGGATACTAATTTTGAAGATATGAAATATGCCGTTGAGAAAGGAGATGTGCAGGCAGCTTTTGGAGCCTGCCATACGTTAAAAGGACTTACAGGTAATTTAGGCTTTGACGGACTTACAGGTACAGTATGCGAAGTATGTGAAATTCTCCGTGCGGGAAGCCTTGAAGGTGTTAAAGAAAAAATAGAGACAGTTAATGACAATTATTTTAATATAATAAATGTAATTAAAACCTTGTTATAAAGGCATGTTTTATGTTATCATAGGTGCTATAGAAGAAGGATATTTAAGGGTACGTGTAGTATGAAAAAAAACATAAGAATAATAGTGGCAGATGATAACTCGTTGGTCAGGGAAATGTTAGTGGACGGAATTGCAGACCAGAAGGACTTTGAGATACTTGCAACCGCATCTAACGGCAGGGAGACAATAGAGTTAATTAAAGAGCATGAGCCGGATGTTGTACTTCTGGATCTTGTTATGCCTATAGTGGACGGGCTTGGCGTTATGGAGGCCGTAAGAGAGGATAATAATGGTAAAGTACCATATTTTATAATTGTGTCGGCAGCAGGTAAGGAAGATATAGTAACGCAGGCACTTGATTCGGGAGCATCATATTTCTTTATGAAGCCCTTTGACGAAGGCGCATTAATCAGAAGAATCAGACAGTTATGTGACTCTGAACCTAAGAAAAGTATTGCAGAGTCTTCATATATGCAGAATGATACTTCATATAGTGTTGAGAATGAGACCTCATCACTGATACGTAAACTTGGAATGCCTGCCAAGATGATAGGTTACAAGTATGCTATAGATGCTATAATAATCACATTGGAGGAACCGGATGCGATAGTTTCCATAACCAAGGATATTTATCCTAAGATAGGGGAACGTTACGGAACATCTCCTACCAATGTTGAACGTAATATAAGATACGGCATAGAGACAGCGTGGTCTAAGAGAGACAGCATAATGAAGACCCGCGAAGGTAAAGAAATCTTTGGTTCATGTACCAAGAGGCCTACTAATTCCGAATTTATTAATTCCTGTTCCGAATGGTTAAAATTTCATAAGTCCAGACGATAACCGGATATAAGTCTGTCCGGCTGAAATAAAAGGGGTGTATAACATACACCCTTTTTTTACAATACTAATTATAATCAAACATGACAAAACAAATATAAAGGAGAATTATTATGATAAAGACAACATTAAAAATCGACGGAATGATGTGCGGTATGTGTGAGAGCCATATCAACACAGCAATAAGAAATAATTTTAAAGTAAAGAAAGTAAACTCATCACATTCGGCAGGTGAGACAGAAATTATTTCAGATGAGCCTCTTGATGAAGACAGGATTAAAAGTGTAATAGGAGAAACCGGATATACTCTTAAGGGCATATCGTCAGAAGAATACGAAAAGAAAAAATTTACGCTTTTCGGAAGGAATAACTGATATATGAAGCAATATAACATAAAAGGAATGAGCTGCGCCGCCTGTAGTGCCAGGGTGGAAAAGGCGGTATCAAAGGTGTCAGGCGTAACATCTTGTTCAGTAAATCTGCTGACAAATTCCATGAGTGTTGAAGGCAGTGCAGCAGATAGCGATATTATTAAAGCTGTTAAAAATGCAGGTTATGGGGCCTCATCCATAAAAAATAAAGAAAAAGCAGAGGATACCTCCACGGAATCACCTATCAGACCTATGAGGACAAGATTCATCACATCACTTGTTTTCTTATTGATACTTATGTATTTTTCAATGGGCCATATGATGTGGAGCTTCCCACTTCCTAAGTTCTATGATGGAAACCATATAGCCATGGGACTTACCCAGTTACTTCTTACGGTTATTATAATGGTAATTAACCAGAAGTTCTTTATATCAGGCTATAAAAGCCTTATACACGGTGCTCCTAATATGGATACCCTTGTTGCTCTCGGAGCTACGGCAGCTTTCGGTTACAGTACGTTTGCACTTTTTGCCATGACCAAAGCACAGGTTGCAGGTGATATGGAACTTGTGGAAAAGTATATGATGGAATTTTACTTTGAATCAGCCGCAATGATTCTTACACTGATTACCCTCGGAAAAATGCTTGAGGCATATTCAAAAGGCAAAACGACGGATGCCTTAAAAGGATTGATGGAGTTAGCTCCTAAATCAGCCAATATCATAAGAGACGGCAAAGAAGTTAATGTGCCGGTTGAGGAAGTCGTAAAAGGCGACATATTTATCGTAAGACCGGGAGAAAGTATTCCTGTAGATGGTGTTGTAATTGACGGACACAGTGCAGTCAATGAATCTTCATTGACGGGAGAAAGTATTCCTGTAGATAAAGAGCCGGATGACAAAGTATCTGCTGCAACCATTAACCAGTCGGGCATTATAACCTGTAAAGCATTAAGGGTAGGCGAAGATACAGCACTTTCAAAGATTATTAAAATGGTAAGTGACGCTTCGGCGACCAAACCTCATATAGCAAGAATAGCCGATAAGGTATCGGGTATATTTGTTCCCACGGTAATAGCAATAGCGGTCGTAACAATAATTGTGTGGCTCTTAATAGGTAAGAGTGCCGGATTTGCCATTGCAAGAGGGATATCGGTACTTGTAATAAGCTGTCCATGTGCTCTGGGACTTGCAACACCTGTTGCTATTATGGTAGGCAACGGAAAAGGTGCCAGAAACGGTATTTTGTTTAAAAACGCTGCCGCCATTGAAGAAACAGGAAAACTTAAGATTGTTGCTCTTGATAAGACAGGAACAATAACAGAAGGCAAGCCTGTTGTAACAGGCATCTATCCTGCAAAGGACATAACGGAAGAGGAACTTCTGCACATAGCAGGTTCCCTTGAGTACAATAGTGAGCATCCTTTGGCAGGTGCGGTTAATCAGGAGATTGAAAAGCGTAAAATAACCATAAGTCCGGTCAAAAACTTTAGTGCACTCCCGGGAAATGGCCTTTTGGGAGAAATAGACGGTGTAATCGTTATGGGCGGAAATTACAGATTCATTTCAGAGCATACTGCCGATAAGGAGGAATTAAAAAATATTTCCGATAAAGTATCAAATGAAGGAAAGACACCGCTTATTTTTGCAAAAGATAACCATTATATAGGAACCATCGCTGTTGCTGATACAATAAAAGAGGACAGCCATAAGGCAGTAAGCGAACTTAAGAAAATGGGTATCCATGTGGTAATGCTTACAGGCGATAATGAAAAGACAGCGGCAATTATCGGCAAAGAAGCCGGAGTTGACGAAGTAATAGCCGGAGTTCTTCCGGACGGTAAAGAAAATGTTATCAGGGAACTTATGAAAAAAGGCAGAACTGCGATGGTTGGTGACGGAATTAATGATGCACCTGCCCTTACGAGAGCCGATATCGGTATCGCAATCGGTGCAGGAACCGATATAGCAATAGACGCAGCAGACGTTGTACTTATGAAGAGCAGGCTTACGGATGTTGCGGCATCAATAAGACTTAGTAAATCAACCTTAAGAAATATACACGAAAATCTTTTCTGGGCATTTTTCTATAATACCATAGGAATTCCACTGGCAGCAGGTGTTTTTGTAGGACTTGGACTTACTTTGAATCCTATGTTTGGGGCGGCAGCCATGAGTCTTAGCAGCTTTTGTGTTGTAACCAATGCATTAAGGCTTAACCTTGCGGATATTTACGGAAAACGTAAAAAAACTGAATAATTATATCCTCTTCATTGCATAATATCCATAAAAAGGAGGTTGCAATGGATAAGGAAGCAAAAAAAAGATATAACGAATATGTGGAGACAGTTACACCGACTCATAATCTTTTAAGCCAGATGTTAAGAGCTTTTTTAACAGGCGGCATAATATGTACAATGGGTCAGGGCCTAAGGAATGTCTTCACATATTTTTTTGATATGGATAAGGTAACATCATCAACATGGGTATCCATAACTTTAATTTTCATTTCGGTAGCATTGACGGCATTTGGAATATATCCCAAAATAACGAAATACGGTGGGGCAGGTTCACTTGTGCCAATTACGGGTTTTGCCAATTCCGTAGCTGCACCCGCCATAGAATTTAAGAAAGAAGGGCAGGTATTCGGAATAGGCTGCCAGATATTTAAAATTGCCGGACCGGTTGTATTATACGGTGTATTGTCTTCATGGATTCTTGGCCTTATATACTGGATTGTAAAGATGATTAATGGATAAATATGAGTTGAAAAAATATATAAGGCACATTATAATGAATGGACTGACTTTAAGGGAAAAAGATTATGAAAAAGAACAATAAATTTTTTAAGTACGTATCACAGAATATTTTTGCAATGATTGGCATGTCCTGTTACATCATTGCGGACACATTTTTTATATCAAGAGCAGAGGGAACTGACGGAATAACAGTTTTAAACCTTGCACTTCCGCTATATGGGATTATATTCGCAATCGCTGCCATGATTGGAATAGGTTCGGCAACAAGGTATGCAATAGCAAGGGAACGAAAAGACAAGGACGAGAACAGGTATTTCTGTAATGCTGTAGTTTTTGAAATTTTGATCGGACTTATATTCATGACCGCAGGTGTATTTTTTACCGATAAAGTAATGGCAGTAATGGGTGCAGACAAGGAAATAATTGAACTTGGAAGAGGATATAACAGAATTTTTCTGGCATTTGCACCGGCTTTTATGGTTAATTATACCTTTACGGGGTTTGTCAGGAATGACAATGATTCAAAACTTGTTATGATTGCTACACTTACAAGCTGTGTATCCAATATTATACTTGATTATGTATTTATGTTTCCAATGGGGATGGGCATGAACGGTGCGGCACTTGCAACATCTTTATCGCCTATCATAAGTATACTGATCTGTTCAATCCATTTCTTAAAAAAAATAAACAGAATAAAATTTATTCCTTCATTGCCAAGTATAAAGCTGTTATTCAAATCCTGCCAGCTTGGAGTTGCATCCTTTGTGGCAGAGATTTCTTCAGCGGTTACAACAACTGTTTTTAACTTTATACTGCTTAGGATAGCGGGCAATACAGGGGTTGCTGCTTATGGTCTTATTGCCAATCTTGCCCTTGTAGGTGCAGCTATCTTTAACGGTATTGCACAGGGAACACAGCCTCTTGTAAGTGAATCTTTTGGCAGGGGTAATGATAAGGAAGTTGCCTCGTACCTGAAGAAAGCTGTAATTACAGCTTTGGCATTTGCACTTATAATTGTAGGAATTATATACGGATTTACGGATTACTGTGTGGCTCTTTTCAACAGTGAACATTCTGTTGAACTTGCAAGTCTTGCTTATCCGGGAATGAGAATATATTTTATCGGATTTATTTTTGCCTCATTAAATATTGTATGCGCGGCATTTTTCGGGGCCACGGAACAGGCTGGCAGGACTTTTTTAATATCCATAATGAGAGGATTTGTCATGAATGTGATAAGCTCATTGGTTCTTTCATCAATATTTGGTATAACGGGAGTATGGCTTGCGTTCCCTGTTGCAGAATTTGTAACAGGCGTTGTAACTGCCTTGCTTCTCAGAAAATATTTTCAAAACAACAGGAGAGAAAACCATGAATGAAATAGAAGCCCACTACAATAAATTCAACGAAGAGAAAAGACTGGATTCCCGTCACGGCAGGGTAGAATATATAACTTCCATGAAGTATATACATAAATATATACCTGAATGTGATAATCCGGCAGACATCAATATCCTGGATATAGGTGCGGGTACAGGCAGGTATTCAGTACCGCTTTCAGAGGAAGGATATACAGTGACAGCGATAGAGCTTGTGAGACATAATCTTGGTCTTTTAAAAGCAAAAAACAGTAATGTAATCGCTAAACAGGGCAATGCACTTAATCTCAAGAAATATCCTGAAAATTACTATGATGTAGTTCTTTTATTCGGACCGATGTACCATCTTTTTACTTTTGAAGATAAGTTAAAAGCTCTTAATGAAGCGAAAAGAGTATGTAAAAAAGGCGGAACCATCCTTGTGGCATACATAATGAATGAATATGGTGTAATAACATACGGTTTTAAGAAGCAGCATATCCTTGAAAGCATTAAAGAGGGAAAACTGACAGAGGATTTCCAGATACTTTCAGAAGAAAAAGATTTATATGATTATATGAGGCTTGAGGTTATTAATAGTCTTAATGAAGCTGCGGGACTTGAAAGAATACAGATAATTACCCCTGACGGCGCAGCCGATTTCATGCGACAGGAGCTTAACAGACTGACGGAGGAAGAATTTGAAATGTTTATAAAATATCATCTTTCAATATGTGAACGTCAGGATATCCTTGGAGCTTCGGCACACACCCTTGATATACTCAGGGCGTAATTGGAAGCCTTGTTGCATCCTTCTTTGGTTGGGAATCTCTACCTAAACGGCGGATATTTCTCATATGGGTAGAGAATCCCGGTGCCGCCGGTTGTAAATCTCTACCTAAATAGCGGAAATCGGCCGAAAAGGGTAGAGAATCCCGGAGCTTGCTTGTTGGAAATCTCTACCCAAACAGCGAAAAACAGGCGAAAAGGGTAGAGAATCCCGGCGCCGCCGGTTGTAAATCTCTACCCAAATAGCGGAAAACAGGCGAAAAGGGTAGAGAAACCCTGAACCGCATGTTGCAATTATTGAACGATTCTCCAGAAATGGTGCATTGATCAGTCAAGATATAAGTGGATATATGAAGATGCTCATAGCTTTTTTGTGAGGCATGAAACTGAATTGTGGTAGGGAGAAGAACTATAAGCTGACGCATCAATTGAAGAATATTGCTCTCAATTACTCTGTCTATTGCCTGAAAATAAGTAGCAATCATTGTGGTAAATCCGCAGAACAGATATCCGACAGACATAATACGCATGGCACTTTTGCCAAACTCCTGCATACTCTCCGATGCAGCGAACAGGGACAAAAGCTGCGTTGGTATAATTGCCAGAACCAGTGTTCCGAGCAGCATCATAATACTTGCGTAAGCTGTCCCATAGCGAAATGCAGATTTTACTCGTGCCTGTTTTCCTGCTCCATAATTGAACCGCATAATCGGAAGGCATCCCTGAATCAGACCATTTACGCTCATTTCAACAAGCTGTTTTATTTTATAATATGCCCCGAAAAAGGCGATGGCGGTATCTGAGTAAGGGAGCGAAGTTGATTTTTCCGGATGTCCTTAGTATAGAACAGGAACTATTAAAATAGATGTAAATATCAATGTTGGATAAAGAGGGGTGTCTTTCCTAGTGGCAGGCATCTTTTTTTATTTAAAACCGTGTGATGTATTTCACACATTTGTATTGACAACGTGGAGAGGGTTAACCTTTTTAGGATGCGTCTATACTATTCTGATTTTATGAATTATGCTAATTTCAACGCTGAATGGATGTAATCAACGATGCGTTGATTGAAATAGAATATTAGCATTGTCTATTATAAAGACATAATAAGCAAGGAGGATTCTTTAAATGGATAATGTAAAAACAGGATTGCTGATTGCTCAGGTAAGAAAAGAAAAAGGATACACTCAAAAAGACTTAGCAGGAAAAATTGGTGTATCAAATGCTACTGTATCCAAGTGGGAGACAGGAAAAGGGTTTCCTGATATATCACTTCTAGAACCATTGGCAATATCTCTTAATATATCAGTCTCCGAAATTATTGCTGGAGAAATAATACAAAATACAGATCTTACCGAACACATTATTAGTGATTTGGTTGACGTTGCCATAAAAGAACAGGAGAAGAAAGTTAAACTATTTAATTGGATTGTTGCAATTACAGTAGCTCTTATATATGTCATTGTTAGCTTAATTACTATGAAATGGGAAATAACGTGGATAATATGGGGTGTGTATTGTATATATAGGATTTCTACGGAGTCCACAATTAAGAAGAGATAAATTGATATTTATAATAAATGCTAATGTTATGAAATAAATAACTTTAAGTTTATAGAAAATATGCATCAATTATTTTTACAATAAGTGATGGTTTGAAATGATAGTATGTGGTTCAGCACATCCTTTTGTTAAATAATGCACACCCCCATCCGTAGTCTGAACCCCATTAACTGACTAGGATTTGACTACTACACAAGGAAGTGATTTGCACCGTTTTGCGTTATTTTGCAAAAAGTGTAGTATTAAAGAAGAAAAATACTTTTCATCTGCCACGGCACTTCAGTTTTATTATAATGCATACCTTCGCAGACCGGGGCAGAGTACGGCATAATATGGTGGAAAGCCTTGAAATTACTACGGTTTAGACTACTAAGGCTCATGGGAAGAATCCGGATAAAGACACATGTTTTGGGAGAAAGCCTTAGTAGTAATGGACTACTTAGGGATGACATATGAATGACAAAAGCCACAATCGTTGGTAGGGTGACTACTGGGATTGTGTTTTTTAGTTTAAAAGCAACAGAAAAAATGTTTGAAGCATCGAACATTTTGTTTGACGCATATAAACTAAAGTGCTATAATTAAGATATCTTAATTACAAAGGAGAATTTTTTATGAAAGCTTGTTATGATAAGCTATTGAAGATATTGATAGATAGGAAGATGACCAAGACTGACCTGCGTCAGCAGGCGAAAATTAGTAGTAGTACACTTGCAAAGATTGGAAAGCAAGAAATGGTTAGTTCAGATGTTCTTGTGAAAATTTGCAATACCTTGCAATGTGATATTAGTGATATTGTTGAGTTAGTTAAGGATGAAAATGAGGAGTTTGTCGTTCAGAATGACCCTAATAAATTAAAAGTTGTTTCTTTATTTTCTGGAGCTGGTGGAATGGATCTGGGATTCATTAATTCCGGATTTGAGATAATATGGGCAAATGATTTTTTTGAGGATGCAGTTAATTCATACAGAAAGAATATTGGAAAGCATATTGTACATGGAGATATTACAAAGATTTCAAGTGATGATATCCCAGATGGACCGGATGTTATTATTGGTGGATTTCCATGTCAAGGATTTTCTGTCGCAAACACAAAGCGTTCGATGGAAGATAAGAGGAATTTCTTGTATAAGGAAATGCTAAGAGTCATTTCAGACAAGAGACCTAAGTTTTTTGTAGCAGAAAATGTAAAAGGATTATTGTCCATTGAAGGCGGTAAGGTTTTTGAAATGATTAAGTCTGACTTCGAGAACCTTAAAGATAAAGACGGAAATGTTATTGGTTATAAAGTTGACGCAAGAATTCTTAATGCTGCAGAATATGGGGTTCCACAAGCAAGAGAACGTGTGGTTATTATTGGAAATAGAATTGGTGTGGAGAATCCTTACCCAGTTGCAACTCATTATGTAGAAGGCGTATCTGAGAGTTCAGAAGGCTTAATTCCTGCAATTACAACAGAACAAGCAATTGGTTTTCTTTCGGATAAAAAACTTACAAAGAAAGAGATAAGAGTAAGTAAAAAAGAATTAGAAGAGCATATTGAGAAAACAAATCTTACGGATATTGAAGGGTTTTATTCAATCTTAGGGATAGACCAAGAAAGCGAAGAATTTGTAATTAGAAATCATGTTGCATCCGAAAATGTAGCAGACACATTTTGGGGGCGCAAATATGAGGTCAATCAACATGAGATATGTGATTATCTTCGCTATTGGCGAGACAAAGCAGGATGGACAACAAATAAGGTAGATGAACATTTTGGATATTCCTATACAGCTGGTCATTGGTTCCGTAAAGATAATAATTCAGGAAGTATTCCTAAACCGGAAGATTGGTGGGAATTAAAGAAGATATTTGGCTTTGATGATAAATATGATGAGGCAGTGACAAACTTGGTAGAAAAAGAAATAAAGTTTGAGCAGTCGCTCCGTATAACAAATTGGGATAGACCGAGTGATACAATTACTGCTACAAGTCCGGAAATTCATGTAAATAAAAAACGTAGATTAAGTGCAAGAGAATGTGCGATTTTACAAACTTTCCCTCTTGAGTATGAATTCACAGGTAGTTTGAATAAGATGTACACACAGATAGGAAATGCAGTTCCTGTAAAATTAGCAACGAAAATAGCAGCAGGCATTTTAGAAGCTATAGAGAACTACAATGAAAATAACGAAGTGGAGTAGTTTGCAAGGAGGAGTCATATGCCAAAGTATTATATGATTGTGACAAATGAAATTGATTATGAATGGGACATTGATAATCAGTTTGTTTGTGCCGGATTCCCTGAAAGAAATAAGAAATCTCTCCAACAAATGGAACTAGGAGACAAAATAATATATTATGTAACAAAGCATTCTAAGTTTATGGCTGTTACAGAGGTTGTCGGAGAATACTTTTATTCTGAGCGACCTATTTGGGATGACCAATATGATTTATGGCCACATAGAATAAAAACAAAACCCATTGTATTTATCGAAAATTGTTATGATGGAGTGTTTATAAAAGATATTTGGGATAATTTGGATTTTATAAAAAATAAGGTCAGATGGGGAAGTCAAGTACAAGGTAGTTTTAGAAGGCTAAGTGAAAATGATTATGAAATTATAATAAATAGTATAAAAATAAAGAAGAGGATGTTGTAAATTCATCCTCTTCAAGAATTATTCTTCTATTTGTGGGTCGCAGTTATTAAGATAGAAACTTAATTTATTTTTAACCCAATCAGACATATCTGGATTTTTGTGTATTATCCGAACTCTTTTTTTATTGCCGTCCAATAATTCAAAAGTAGGAATTTGGCTAAAATTAAAACGCGTTTTTCCAGGATTTTTTCCGGCACGAAGTGGACGATGCTGATAGTGTGGTTCTAATTTACCGTTAGGCATACACATAATAGAAATAAGTTCGGATTTAAGTGTAACACCACTATTCAAAAGGCACACAAAATATGTAAGAGTTATTTTTTTATCGCCATTGCTCTTGGTGTAAAAAACCGGAAGATTAGGCGTATATAAATCAGTACGCTCATTAGGTTTGCCTTCGTTTACTATCATATTTCCTTGATAGGAATTTTGATTTTCTCCAATAAAAATACTTGTGTTGAAATCACCGATGTTATCATTGATTGTTCCACTTGCATTTCTAACGGTTCCTTCGTTAGTGGTAACTGATTTTAAATCGATATGGATATATGCATCTTCAACTTCAAAAAATAAATCAGAACTTACTGGATTAGAATTGGGTTTTCCAGCAATTTTTCCGTTTAGTAACGCATACACAATTCTTTCGCAACCAACATCAAATTGTGATATGTTGCCTGTTCCACCATATAAACCATCCCAATCGGCTCTAATTTCATCCATGGATTGGAGACCATTAACCATTTCTTCTTCGCAGAATTTTAAGAAAAACCAATATTTCATCAAATATTTATGTTCTAAAGCTTCTATTTCAGCCATAGATAAAGTTGAATTGTCGAAAGGCATTTTTCACCATCCCCTTTTTATAATAATAAATAATTATATCAAATTTTTTATGCCTTGTATACTATAAAATTCTCGTTGACAAGAACGTATGTTTGGTGGTAATCTAACTGTAATATAAATTTCAGTTAGAGAGGCGGATAATATTGCAACACAAAAATGAAGAATACTTCCATAGAATAGAAACATTTATTAATCAATTTTATGAATTAAATGGCGTTTTTCCTGCAAACTATATAATAGCGGATGCATTATCTTTATCTACGGCTACAATTTCAAGATATATTAACCAAATGAAAAAAGATGGAAGACTTGTGATTGGTAAAAATAATAAACCACAGACTGTTAAATTAAAGAAGTTAATAACAGAAACTGTAAGTATTCCTATTGTAGGTAGTATTTCATGTGGAACACCAATATTGGCAGAGGAAAACATTGAAAACTATATTTTATTTCCTAAAGCTGAATTAAATGACGGAGAATATTTTTTTCTTAGAGCGACTGGGGAGTCAATGATTAATATAGGAATAGAGGCTGGAGATCTGGTGTTGGTAAAAAAACAAGATTATATTGATGAAGGTGATGTAGCGGTTGTTTTATTGGAAAATGATGCAACATTAAAACGAGTTTTTATTGACGAACATAATCATAGAATAAGACTTCATCCGGAAAATGATTCAATGTATGATTTTTATGTTCAGGATTGTATTGTTCAAGGGTTGGCGGTTAAGGTAATAAAGGATATTAGATAGGAGGAAATTATTATGGTGGTTTTGAATTTGGTAGATGTATCTAATTATGAAAATACTTGTGGCGTATTAGTATGCGAGAATGAAAAAATAACTCGTAAAGATATTCAAGAGAAAATCAATGAAATAAAAGGAGATTTCGATTTGGAAGGAATGGATTGGATGATAGGCGATGTGATTAGTGGAATTCCGGATGAATGGAAAGTGAAGTATTATAGCGGTGATGATTCCATTAAAATTTGATTAAACATGAAAATGATATTTGCATTCCATATTCAGTATAACAGGTAGATACATTTGGTAGCATGGTGCAAAGGACGAGGATATAGCATTATTAAATGAATGGTATATTGTGGATAATCGGATGTTCGTTCCATGGATTATTGAAAATATAGAAGTTTCACAGGGATATGGAATAACTATGGTCTTTATTATTCGACAGGTAAAATAGCATAATAACACTGACATTTAGGAGTAACCAAAAGGTTGCTCCTTATTTTTTTGCATTTTTATAGATGTCTTAATTTCTTATCGTCATATCATACAAGTTTTCTCTTTTATGTAGTAGAAGGGATAAATTTCAAAAAATCTCGGCCACTTGAACATATTTTCCCAAAGTATTGTAGAAAAAAATGTTTTTCAAAAACTGTAGTTCAAAATCCACACAACTGTAATTGGAAGGAGTAGAGGGGAAAAGTTTTTTGAAAATTGAAAAATATGCTTTGAAATTAGCATTTTAATCATTTTTCAATACATATCCCCTGAAAGAGATAAGAAATTGTTTTTCTTTCTGTCAAACCGGGATTATCTGCCCAGCGAATAGTGAGGAGGAAAACGATGAAATTTCACAAATTATCGTTCAAAATCAGATTTCCTGTCCAAAGGAATGTGAAAGGGGTTGTAACTTTTCCCGTCTATGAAGGGATAACAAAAAGGAGGTTGATAAAACTTGGATGTTCAGTATAACAAAATCCCGGAAGGGATAAGAGGTAAACCACTATTTTGCCTTGCAAAGCTGGAACTTAAGCCGGGCAAGGATAAGATTCCATATCAGACAAATGGAGCTAGGGCATCGCCTAGTAAACCAGAACACTTTAAGGCCTTAGCTGAAATAGAAGCCATTTTCAAAAAGGGCGGATATGACGCAATCGGTATTGGAGTGTTTGGCAAAGTCATTGTTATTGACGTTGATGACTGTGTCGTTAATGGAAAACTAAATAAATTCGCAAGAAAGCTAGTGAACAAGGTTAAGTCATACGCAGAGATAAGCATATCGGGTAAAGGAATCCATATAGTGGGATTCGCTCCTGGTCTTGCGTTTGACAGAAACAAATAACAGAAAGCTTGGTCTTAAAGTATATCCGGCAGGCTTTACGAAGAGATTCATCATGCTTACTGGAAATGTTGTGAACAAGCAGGGGGTTAATGAATGCACAAAAGCAGTTCAGTGGGTTCTTGATACTTATATGGTTAAGCCTAATGCAAAGACAACAACTGAATCTGTAATTGTTCCGGGCAGTTATCTACCGGATGAAACCATTCTTGAGAAAATATTTTCTTCAGCTAATGACAAGAAAGCAGAGGCTTTATGGAATGGAGATAACGATGGCAAATCTGCAAGTGAAGGTGATTTGGCACTTTGTAATATTCTCGCATTTTGGTGCGGTGGAGATTCAGGGCAGATGGACAGACTTTTTCGCAGTTCTTCAAGAATTCGTAGCAAATGGGATGAAGTTCATGGTGTTAAAACCTATGGAGATATGACCATTGATAAGGCTATTAGAAATTGCAAGGAATTCTACAAACTACTTGGTAAGAGCGTGGCAGTGGATGATTTCAATGAGTTAGTACCAATTCTTATGGAGCTAAAGCCAGAAGTGAATCCTCGTTACAAACATGGAGATTTAGGAAAAGGCAGACTCTTTGCAGATATCTTCAAATACATTGCGAGATATGTTCCAGAACGCAAGAAATGGTACATGCCAAACATCACGCCTCATGTATGCCGACACACCTATTGCAGCAATATGGCAAAATCGGGAATGAATCCCAAGACACTGCAGTACCTCATGGGGCATTCGGATATATCAGTCACGATGAATGTGTACACGCATATCGGATTTGATGATGCTGAGGAAGAACTGAAACGAATGGAAGAGTTTAGGAAGGCACAGGCGGAGGTCGAGCAGAAGAAGGAGAAACCGATGTCACAGAAAATGTTTAAGGTAATTTAATATGAAAGTGGGATGACGCTCTAGCATTAGGCTGGGGCGTTTTTTTCTGTGGAAAAAATCAATAAATATTAGTATAATAAAATTTAAATGAATGTTTTATAAGGAGTGGTTGAATGGCAGTAACGGATGAACAGGCACTTAAGCTTTTTAATGATATAAAAGATGTATGCCTCGATATTATAAAAGATGCACACGAGTTTATAAAAACACACGATTTTGGGAAAAATACATATTATACGGATAAATACCCTGGATTGTCTACTGATTTTTTTCTATGATGACAAATATTTTAAAGAAGAAGATAGACAAAAAATTCCTTTTTTGAAATATAAAATTCCTAAATACGAAATGAAACAGTATCCGAAAGATAAGAAATATTATTCGCTGATATTTGAAACCTATAGAACAGAACATATTAATCTTAAAGACTATAAAAAAATAGAAAAAATAAATGATTGGATTAATTCAGAAACAGATATATTAAAGTTATTTACAAAAAAGGATAAACTATCTGAATATACTATTAGAGGAGTTGTGGATGATATAGTTGAAAGATATTTGTATGTTACTAATGCAACAGAAAAGATTCCGGATGACATCGATGAAATGATTAAGCCATATGTTGCACAAAGACTTCTGTTTTATTTGGAAAACACATTGTATTTTGATATATGTATTCCAATTTGTTTAGCTACTTTTGGTAAAGAAATAAAACTTGATGAGAATGTTGAAATTATAAGAATTTCAGAAGAATTACAAAAGGCAAGACAGATTAAATGTAAATATGAAATAGCGACAGAAGATTGGCTTGCTGCTTGTGCAACACATATGATAGTTTTACATAATTATAGTTACAGCAAGGATGAAGAAAATTCTGGTATCTCGCTTTTTCAAGACTATTTAAGTTATCCATTAGAAAAAATAGATGAAATAATGGGGATGGTTAGATTGGCTACAGGATATGAAATAGGATATGAGCATATTTTTTGTGTACCCCAAGATTGGATATATGAAACCACAGCGGATTTAACCGCTGTATATGGTGCTAAATCACATTTTGTAAATCATAAATATATAAAATCAAATTGGATTAATTTACCGGTTTCTTATGTATCCGAAGAACAATGTGATGATATAGTTGCACTATATGATGGATATCAGAAAAATGAAAAAAGGTTGAAATTTTCACTCATGCGTTATAATAGATGCGTGTTACGGGAAGAGTTGGATGATATAACAACAGATGCGTGTATTGGACTGGAATCGTTACTTGCGGGAGGAACACATACAGAGATTACAAATGCTATAGCAAGTCGTATGCCATTTGTAATCTCAAAAGTTGAAAATAAACAATATTTGCCTACAAATGGAAGAAAATATATGAAAAAAATATATAATTTGAGGTCAAGAATTGTACATGGAGATAAACTAAAAGATAAAGATATTTATATTGAAAATAATCAGACTAGGATATATATACCTAAAATGGCGGTAGATTTTCTGCGTATTGTTTTAGTGTTTATGATTAAAAATCCAATATATTTAAATGTAGAAGAAATAGATGGATATATTGATTCGTTAGTATCCAAGCCTTAGTAGTAACCCTTTCCCTTTTACTACCAACTTTACTACTAACAGGTAGTAACAACTTGCAGGGTTCTGCTC
>OLGJ01000027.1_pt1 | contig 99858 bp, 77 predicted proteins | sample 1605431 | NCBI WGS metagenome assembly OLGJ01 (sample SAMEA3888920, study PRJEB22519) | human gut metagenome | biome: human gut; feature: human-associated habitat; material: faeces | place: Denmark | collected 2009
ATAGAAATTCCGACCTTTGCAATATGGAAACGAATCAATTGGAAGTGTTAGCCCGACTAGTGCTGCCTTCAGAAATACTGGATTATTTTAGTATGGTAAGTGCAGAACACCCTTTAGTGAGATTCGTATTCATCTTGACGAGTTAATGAATCTTCATTTATCTGATTATGTATATTTCGAATTAAAAGGTTTTATGAATCCTGCTCATGTTACAGATTTCCCAATTCGTGCAATAATGTTGTTTTAATTATACGTCGTTGCTGATGGATAGATATAGGTACTGGCAAGAGGTTCAGTCTCCCAATTACGCTTGATGTGCCTGCCAGGGCATCCGTTACCCCAAGGAGTTCGGTTTTTTTAAAAAAGAAACGTATGGAGACATCCACTGTGACTTGCCGTACACTTTAGACATTCTATCACATAAATGCACATACGTTTGAAAAGCAGTACAAAGAATAATTAAGCGTTTTCGGGTAGTGTTTCATCGAGTGTGTCTGAATCAAGTTGACTTAACCCCGAATCGGGTATTAGAATTCGGTCGGATTCTTGCTTTATATTGAGCGGATTTTCGTTAGATTTTCGTAGGCATAGCAGGTTATGTCAAGAAAAAGCTGGTAAGAAGGTACCAATAGAAAACATAAAGGCGGCTGAAAGCATGAAAGCACAAAATAGAAAAAACTATGTGCGATTTAATGACTGATTGGGGTTAAACGCACTTGATGAAACACTATCGCTGGGCAATTCTCAAGATAGAAGGGAACCAGGCGAATGTTCATTTTCCTCCAATGGTTTCGCTCTCTCTGTCTGTCCAGAACCTTCAAAGAAGAATGTTAAACAGGCTCTTAAATAACGGAATTATTTTATAAGGGTGTTTGCCAAAACCACTTTTCATCCGATGTGTTGTAATTAGCATGAGGGTATGTCAAACCTACCGGAACTAATGTTACTGTCTTACCTTGAGGATGATTGTTTTCTCCTTCGGGTTCAGCTTGATTCCATATATTTGTTTCAAGAAAGTAGATATTCTTTGCCATGTACTCCTTAAGATAATAGTCGGCTGTTTGTTTTACCCTATTGTTCCAGTTCGCCTCTTCATCAAGTATCAATGGCAAGTCATGCTGCAATCTATAAAGTACTTCTCCAGGATGAAGCATGATTCCGTTTTCATCGGTGACATATGCTGCAAATGTAGGGTCAACCCAAACCCATTTATTCAGTGATTTACTCCAGGCAATGCAGATGACATGGCAATCGTTGTCCGTCTCCCATCCTTTCGAGATACATGTTATATATCTTGCAGGAATCCCCACAGCAAGCAATGCCTCTGTCAAGCATATAGCAAGAGCCCTGCAGTTGTAACCACAACTGTTTCTACGAGCAGATTCGTATGTATTTTCCAAATTTCTTGCTCCGGGAGCCAAACCGTTGCTTCCGTCATGTTCGATGTTGTCATGAACCCAATAAAGGAGATTCTTCATTCTGCTGATGTCATCCCCATTACCGGCTATTTTGTCAAGATTGAATTTCTTGCGTGTCATTCTCAACATTCTGTCTGAAGGCTCTGCGTATCTGAAAGCCATATCAAAGGGTGGTTCTGAGTTGTATTTTGGGGATTCTTTCAAAATATCAAGTTTGGTCTTGACCTCATCCCCCAGACTCCATGCGTAATTCATAGCTGCTTTCAATGTGTCCGCTTCCTTGCTATTCAAAGCTTTTAGTACGGGATAAAGTATTCTGGCTGACTGATATTCATTGCTTCTCATCCAGTCAGAGTTCTTTGCTGTCAGAATCTGTGCCTGCCACTGCGCAGTCTTTTTCAAATCTTTTATCAGGCGAGGATTTGATTTCAGATAATCGATATCTGCTATTGATGCTATCTTGTTGTTATATACTTTCAGAAAAACCCCATGACGGATGTATTTCGTTAAATTAGGACATTTGGAGTCTTTCAATAAATCCAAATCGAAATAGACCACAGTGCTTTCAAATATCACGCTGTCCAATTTCGGACAGTTATGAGCAAATCCTTGGCCTCCAGTACTCGACACAGAACCTCGGAATATGATGTTCCTCAAGTTTTGGCAATTTGTAACTAATGCGCAGTCGAAATGACCGATAGCTCCCTCAAACATTATCTCCTCAAAGTGTTATTATCCATAAATAGACCTCACGGGATATAATCTATATTGCCGAATGTTACTTTTTTCAGATTGGTAAATCCAATATTTCCTAATCTTCCGATTGTCATTATGTCGGGAATATGAATTTCTTCGGCATGAGAGTCGTAAACTAGGCTATCCGGAAACATTCGTATTCCATCTCTCACAGGACCGTCGAAATGGTCAGGAGCATGAAGAACGATATTCTGGGAAAAAGACGGAATTACTATTGTAATTGCAGCAATTAAGCTAATAAAAAATCTATGCATAAATATATATATTCAGAATGATAAAATTAATAAAAATTCGGACACAGCGGTCACATTACCAAATAAATTGGAAAGCGTACGGACGCTAAACAAGAACATTCTCCCTGCAAGACTCTCGCCGCAAGAACCTTCAATACAAGACGATTCTGTTTCATGTTATCTATTTCAATAATATAACGTGAGTTCGACGAATTTTAAATGCGTGTAAGTTTGGGGATAAGCGAAAATCGTTGTAACTTTATGGTGCTGAATTACAAAGTATTACAAACAATAATCGCCATGATCACCGGGAGTAAAGTTATAGAATTATTTTGTATGGCAGACGATTTAGCTTCGCTGATTTTCAATTCTGAAATTTTTGATGCTATGATGGCAAAATATACGCTTAAACCAACCGTAAAACGCAAATTTAATTATTTGTTGGTGGCAAAGATATAATAAAAACAAAAGTGGGATTAGACTACTGCAATAAATTGTCTGGCAGTATGACTAACTCCACTTTTGTCTTTTAATTATGTTTCTTAGAATTGCTCCAAGATCTCTATTCTTTTCTTTGTATCTGGGTGCGTGCTGAATAATGAATTAAAGAAATTCATCATGCCCGGTGCGAAGTGTTGCGGATGAATGATGAACAGCTGCGCGATATCGTCACGCTTGACGTTATTCAATCCAGGATCGCCTGATATCTTTCTCAGAGCAGAAGCAAGCGCCAAAGGATTGCCGCAAAGCTCAGCACCTCCGGCGTCGGCCATATATTCACGTTTGCGCGATATTGCAAAACGCGTAAGCAATGTGAAGAAGTAAGCAACTGCACAGCATAAAGCTCCGATGATGAATACCGCAATCATAGACAGTCCGTTGCCGCGGTTGTCCTCGTCATCACTGCTGCGGCTGCTTAGTCCGCCAAACCAGAATGCGTTATACATCATTTGGATAACGAGGCTCATTATGGTTGATACGATGCCGACAAAGATGATGCTTGTTATCAGCAGTCTTGTGTCGTGATTACGGATGTGCGTCAGCTCATGAGCTATCACACCTGCAAGTTCGTCATCGTTGAGCCTGTCGATTATTCCTGTTGTCAGCGTAACCGTGTAGCTCTTTTTATCTATACCGCTTGCAAAAGCGTTCAGCTGCGGGTCGTCTACGATGTTAATCTTTGGCATATCCATGTTGCATGTCATGCAAAGATTTTCAACGATATTGTAGATTTTGGGATTTTCCTTACGTGTAAGCGGTCTTGCTCCTGTAGCGGCACGTACCATTGCCGTATTTGCAAAATACGCTATTGTAAACCATATTCCTACGCCCACGATGACCCATGGTATGGTGTTCATGAAGTAATAGTTTACTGTTGCGGCGTCAAGCTGGTGTACAATGTTGCCGTATTGGTCGTAGTATCCGTTTCCGAAATAGTTTACCAGTGCGAGGAATACCCATACCATGCCCAGGATTATTACGGGAAACAAGATCAGCAACATTATTGTCAATCTGTTGTTGCGCATAATCTGGGTGTGCATTCCGACATATCTCATATATGCTTGCGATTTATGTTAGAATTTAATTTCAGGTGCCTTGTCGTATGTTGCGCGCTCTTCCTGTGGAACCTCGAACATAGGTTCTTTTTTAAATCCGAACATTTTGGCAAAGATGTTTGACGGGAATGTCTCAACGGCGTTGTTGAGCTCTCTTGTTGCCGAATTGAAGAATCTGCGTACTGCGGCAAGTTTGTTCTCAAGGTCAGCAATCTCGTTCTGCAGCTGCATGAAGTTCTGGTTAGCCTTCAGGTCAGGGTAAGCCTCGAGTGACACCTTTAAGCCGGCAAGTGCACTTGTCAGGGCATTTTCAGCATTAATCTTGTCGTTTATTGTTGTGGCGCCCATTGCTGCCGTACGTGCTTCGGTAACTCTCTGCAGCACTTCGCGCTCGTGTGTGGCATATCCTTTCACCGTGGCTACAAGCTGCGGCACGAGGTCGTGGCGCTGTTTAAGCTGCACGTCGATATTTGCGAAGGCATTTTCGCGGTTGTTTCTAAGTTTTACAAGATTGTTGTACAGGCTTACACACCAAATTGCAAGCAGTACGACGATAACTAAAATAATAATTCCTGTTGTCATAATTTTTTAATGATAAATGGTTTCATAAGTTTGTTTACAAATATAATACCATTTTATGAATATCTGAGGTTTCTTTAAGTCTTTTTGTTTATTATTCTTATTTAATATGAAGGTTGTAGCCAATAAGGACACGTGCCGGTTTAGTTTCGTCATGAAATAAAAAACTCTGCATGACAGGATCTATCCTATGACATGCAGAGCGTTATGTTAAGTTTTAATGTTTATTTCAGCAGATTCATTACTTTGTTGAAGTATCGCTGAGTGCCTTTTATGCTGTATCTGAGTCCGCCGTTCCACGACCTTATGGCCTGCTCTATGCTGTTTTGCGGATTGTGGACCGACTGAAACAAAATGAACATCTCTTTCGATTTTGCCACGTTAAAGCGGTCAGACAGCTTAAATCTTTTCTTGCTTTTTCTTCTTTTCAGAATGTTGTTGCACTCTCTTACCAGAATCGGAGTTATCTGCATTGCTCCGCATGAGTTGCCGCTTACGGCTTTGGGGTTTCCTTCGCTTTCGACTTGAATAATGGCGTCCATCACCGGATTCCAGTCGAATTGAGGGCTTTGAGTTTCGTTGTTTTCTGCAAAAGCATATAAATTTGCTGTAAATACAAATAATAATACTAATACTTTTCTTAATATTCTCTCCATATTTTACGGTTTATGGCATCTGGACATATAAAAAAACAGGGATGTCCGCGGCAAGCGGTTCGTATGAGAAAAATTATTGAACCGAGTCTGGATGCCAGTTATATACTAACGCGAATGGCGGCTTTCAAAACAAAAGAAGATACGCCATTCAATCTTTTTACCGCTGCAAAGGTATGAAAAAAAATGCGATTATCCAAACTTTGTTCCGTTTTTTAAACATTTTGCATTGAAATAAGCATTTTATATCATGTTGAAAATCAACTAATTGCTTTAAAAATATGTAAAATATTTTCGGCTGCCGTCTTGCGCCCGAATTTAGGCGAAACATAATGTTAATGCACGTTTCCGGACATTTGTTGTTATAAGAACGGCCCATTTTTATATCTTAAATCATGTTGCGTGCTAAAGTGTTATAGACTATAACTATGCTAAGATTGTTGCAGGAGCGAATAGGGGGCAATGTCGCTTTGCCATGCAGGTAAATTATTGTCATAGTTTTGCCTTGCGCCAGTTTTCGCTATTTTTTCATGATATAGGGTAAGAATTACAGGCATCAGAATTAAACCTCAAAAAACTGAAAGGAAAATGTACCATTATCCTTAACGGAAAGCCGGAACAATAGCTTGAAATATGCAGACTGTAAGCAAAATCGTGCTTATTGGTTTCAAATCATTAACCTATTGTTTACGGTCCGTAAGTGGCCCACTTTTAATGCAAAAGTGGCCGAGTTTTTTGTCGCAAACAAATGGTTTTTTATGCCCAGTCCGATGTTCCGTGCATTTCAGCGCAGGCATTGTTAGAAAAACATTGTTTATCCCAATCTGCCGGTATTAATAAGTTTGCTGTGTGATTCTTCCTGTTGGCTGATGACGTAGTGTATCTTGAGCAGTGTTTTCTGAAGGCCGACAATGAAATTTCTTGTCTGCAAGCGTTTGGCTTTCAGGATATTAAAATAATACAAACCGCTCATTATTCGGCTGCCAATGACCTGCCGGGGTTAAAAAACTGCGTTTTTCGTTTGTCTTTTCATTCTCCTTTCACTATTTTTGACTACCTTTGCATTGACGATTGTTGAAACATGCCATATTGGCAGGCTTAATTGTATGTCGGCATGCGTCATGCCGGGCATGTGTGAGAGGCACGGCCTGTTTCGTGCATGTTGTTTTTTTTGAATGATTAACGGATAATTTCTTTATAAAATATGTATTACGTTTCTAAGCGAATGGAGATTGCTGGCTGTCATCGCCTTACTCTTTCTTATGACAGCAAATGCTGTAATCTGCACGGACACAACTGGATTGTTACGGTTTATTGCAAGTCGCGTGAGCTTAACGCTGAGGGTATGGTTGTTGACTTTAAGCATATAAAGGATAAAATTCACGGATATCTCGATCATGGCAACTTCAACGAACTGCTGCCGTTCAATCCTACGGCCGAAAACATTGCAGCCTGGATATGCAGTCAGGTTGAACACTGCTATCGGGTGGATATAGAAGAAAGCGAGAACAACAAGGTGTCATACGTTAAAGACGAAGACTGACATTTATGAGGGTAAACGAAATTTTTTATTCGCTTCAGGGCGAAGGCTACTTTACCGGAACACCAGCCGTCTTCGTACGTTTTTCAGGCTGCAATCTCAGTTGCAGCTTTTGTGACACGGAGCATACGTCGTTTACGGAAATGTCTGAGGAAGACATCGTCCATGAGGTGTGTGCCTATCCGGCTGCGCATGTGGTTATCACCGGCGGCGAACCGACAATGCAGCTTACAGCTTCGCTTGTTGACAGGCTGCACGCTGCCGGAAAGTATGTGCAGATAGAGACAAACGGCACTTATCGTCTCCCCGAAGGCTGCCGTGTCGACTGGATTACGTGTTCGCCTAAATATCGTCCTGTCGTCCTGACGCATATTGACGAACTGAAAGTGGTGTTTCAGACGCCGGAGCAGGATATGTCGCAATATGACGGCATGGAGGCTCAGGTGTATAGCCTGCAGCCATGCGACGTGAATGACGACAGACGGAATGCCGTGATATTAAAAGATGCCGTGGAATATTGCCTTTCACATCCCAAGTGGCGTCTTTCGCTTCAGACCCATAAAATAATTAATGTGAGATAACGGCCTTCAGCCTTTACGGCGACATGGCTCGCCTGTGTCTGAATAAAGTGGCCCGACAGTTATGCCGTCTGTGGCAATTCATAAGAAATCAATGAGGCAATTAGGCATAGCCTCATTGATCACCACCGTTGAAGTGAAGTATTTTCAGCAGCTGCTTTTCGTGCTGCAGTTCCTTCAAGCCCTTGTCGGGCGATATGAGCATCATGCTCCTTATCACGTCGTTTTGTCCGCACGTGTAGTTATAATAGTCAATAAGTTCTCCGGTGAGCTTTTCTTTCAGGATAACTTCTGTTCTTAGTTTTTCAAACTCCTCCAGTGGTATTTCGTCTCCCTGGCGTACAAAGATAATACGCCTTGCGATAGGATTGCGGTTGTAGTCGTGCGTGAGATAAATGCCCTTAATCACTTCAGGATATTCAATGATAGGCAGTTGCAGATAAATAACCTTCAGTGCGAGCTGCAGCCTCTTTTGCTCGTTGAACATCAGATAGCCAATCTGGAACGGCGAGAACAGGCCTACTCCTACATAATAGTCGCCGGCCATATTCTGGCAGTATACCTTCGGCAGGGTGTCGCCGTCGGCAATGGATGATATCATGTAGGGCTCAACCTTCAGTCCGTCGGCATACGACGAAGCGCTGTACGACTGGTACAGGCCTGTGTATATGCCTGCGTTGGGAAGATACTTTATTGATTCTTTTTCAATATCGTCAAGAAACGGACGGCTGTTGCTCTTGCCGCTTATCAGCCGTGGCTCTATATGGCACACCTTGTCGTACAGTTCGTCAAGGCATCCCAGCAGCTTTCTCTTAGACACATTGTTCACCTGCTGCAAGGCGTTGTTAAGCGCGTAGTCGCTGTCGTTGCCGCCGGATATGCTGTTGATGTAGGCGGGCAGTACAGACGAATATAAAGAAGACAGAACGCTCGATGTTATGTTCGTCTCCTCCGAAATGTCCTTCATCTTCACTCCTGCGTCACGCAGTTTCTTCAGTTGCTCATACAGTGATACCAGTTTATCCATATCCTTTATTTTTGGCGCGAATGTACCAAAACGATATTACAAAAACATTACCATTCTGATTCATTATCATGATATGAAAATTACATAATGAATACACGTTTTTTTGGCGTTATAATATATGATTAATTGATTTTTTCATATTGCAGACCGATATACTTTTGCTGCCGTAATTAAAAAAATGAACAAACAAAATCATCAATATAATTATGGAAAAAGCAACAAAGAACAAAAGAATGTCGGAACTCCTGCTTATACTTTGGGCCGGAGGTGCAGCCTTGCTGTCTTACTCGCTTGTATATGCCTTGCGCAAGCCGTATACGGCAGCCTCTTTCGAGGGATTGACCCTGTTTGGAACAGATTATAAGGTAGCTGTTACAACCATTCAGATACTTGGGTATGTAATAGCAAAATTCTTCGGTATAAAACTTATCTCTGAGCTGAAACGCGAAAACCGTTTCCGCTTTTTTGTAACATCGGCAATAATGGCCGAGGTGGCTTTGATAGGCTTCGGCGTGCTCAGTGCTCCTTACAATGCCGCAGCAATGTTTTTCAACGGCTTGTCGCTCGGATGCATGTGGGGCGTTATCTTTAGTTTCATTGAGGGCCGCAAGGTTACGGATATGCTGGCGAGCCTTTTGGGCGTAAGCATGGTGTTCAGTTCCGGAATAGCCAAGAGCTTCGGACTCTTTGCCATGAACGAACTTAATATAGACCAGTTCTGGATGCCGGCAGTCATTGGCGGTGTGGCCCTGCCTCTGCTTGTGCTTATGGGCTATCTGCTTAAGCGTCTGCCCAGCCCTACACAGGAAGATATTGAGTTGCGCAACGAGCGCGTTGTCTTAGACTCTGAAGGCCGCAAGCGTCTGTTCCTGAGCTTCGCGCCAATACTCACGCTGCTGTTTATCGGTAACTTTATGCTCCTTGTCCTGCGCGACATCAAGGAAGATTTCCTTGTGCTTATTCTCGACATGAGCAATCAGTCGTCATGGCTGTTCGCACAGGTCGACACTATAGTTACATTGGCCATACTTGCCCTGTTCTCCGCCTTTGTGTTCTTCCGCAGCAACATCAAGACGCTTATGTACCTCATGGGCATTGTCATACTGAGCTGTATCACCATGGCATACGTGTCGTTCAACTACAAAGCCCTCGACCTGCAGCCTGTTGTGTGGCTGTTCATAGAGAGCCTGTGCCTTTATATAGCCTATCTTACGTTCCAGACAATATTCTTCGACCGTTTCATAGCCTGTTTCAGGATAAAAGGCAACGTTGGATTCTTCATCGCGATAATCGACTTTATCGGATACATGGGAACGGTAACACTGCTTTCAACCAAGGAGTTCCTCAATTTCGACATGGAATGGTTCGACATGTTCAACCACATGGCATTCTTCGTCGGTGCAGTATGCACAGTCTTGTTCACAATAGTAGCCACACTTATCTACAAGCGCTATTCGCTTAACAACAGAAACAAAACAAAAAACTCTAAGATGGATTTGTTTATAAACCCTCAATATAATACAATTTAAAATGAACTACGACATCATAATCATAGGAGGCGGTCTGCTCGGAACAGCCACTGCCTATCAGTTGGCAAAACGCAAAGCCGGTAAGATATTGCTTTTAGACGGTAACGAGATTGCATCTCAGGCCTCTTCGCGCGCGGCCTGCCTGCTGACACGTGCGCGGACAAAACCGGCGCTGATGGAACTGGTGCAGGAAACCTACGACTGCATAGACGAGATAGAACAGCTTCTTGGAGAGTCGCTCGAGCTGCAGCAGTGCGGAAGCGTTACGATTGCTTCGTCAGAAGCCTCGCTGAAGGGTGTGGAAGCCTTGGAGAGTGCAGCCAACGACTTTGGCATTCCAAATGAACGGATATCACAGAAACGTGTGAAAGAACTGTTGCCATGGATCAACGAAGCAGCCGCTGACGTAGCCGTATATATGCCCACAGATGCCTTTATCGATTCTGCACTGCTGTGCTCTGGATATGCCAGGGCTGCAAAGGCGTTGGGTGTGGAACTGAGAACTAACTGCAAGGTGAGGTCGATACAGACCGAAGGCGGAAGGATAAGCGGCGTTGAACTGCCTGACGGTGAGATGATAAGTGCTCCCGTTGTTGTCAATGCTGCCGGCTCATGGGCCAATCTGCTTATGCGTCCGCTCGGTGTAGGACTGCCGTTTACGCCCGTAAGGAGCCACTTCTGGATTACCGGCATCGACAAGCAGCGCTTCCCGGTAAACCATCCGTTCTCTGTCATTCCTGACGCAAGAGCCTTCACGCGATCGGATGTAGGAGCCTTGATAATAGGTCTGCGCGAAAGCCAGTGCCAATCGTTCGACCCTTCTACGATGACAGACCAGCTTCAGGACTTCGACTTCAACAAGGCTGCCAAGTGGGAGGTGCTTGACGAATGTGCACCGCTCCTGAAGCGTTTCTTGCCGGATATAGAAGACCTCGGCATAGCCCACTACATGGCCGGTCCGTCTTGCTATGTGCCCGACGCAATGTTTATCATCGGTCCGGTGAGCAAATACGAAGGTCTGTTTACCGTTACGGGCTGCTGTGGCGGTGGCGTGGCTGCCGGTGGAGGTATGGGACGGTTGGCTGCCGAACTTATTACAGGCGAGAAACCATTTGTCTCACCCGGTCTTTTCGCACCGGAGCGTTTTGGTGAAGTTGATCCGTTCTCAGCCGAATTTCAGAAGAGATGTGCCGATGCCCGTTCAAACAAAAAGGGCGGATAGGCCTGTGCTGCAAATGAAGATATAGAAAACACGAACATAAATATAAAAATGTAGAAAATGAAACGATATATAGTTTTTCTGAAACAAGTACCCTTATCCACAAAGGTTGAAATAGATCCGGTGACAAAGACCCTGAAGCGCTCGTCGGCTCTTACGCGCACCAACCCTGACGACCTGCATGCGTTGCAGACAGCCGTTAACCTTAAGAAAAAGACCGGGGCTGAGATTGTGGCTGTAAGCATGGGACCGGAGATGGCTGTAGAGGTGTTGCGCGAGGCACTGCAATACGGAGCCGACAAGGCTGTGCTGCTTTCGTCGCGTGCTTTTGCCGGAAGCGACACGTTGTGCACGAGCAAGTCGCTCGCAGCTGCCGCACGTAAGATTGGCGACTACGACCTGCTGTTCTTCGGCAAGATGGCTGTAGACGGCGACACAGCACAGGTTGGCCCTGAAGTGGCCGGCCAGCTTGACATTCCGCAGATAACACAGCTGACAGCCATAACGGCCATATCTGACACTTCGGTAAGTGTTACAAGAAACGCCGGCTGCAAGCTTCAGCATCTTGAGGTGAAGATGCCGTGCGCCATCATGGTGAGCCGTGAAAACTGTGAACTTGAGAACGTAACGCTTCGTGCATGGCAGAAGGCACGCCAGCAACCTATTACAAGATGGAACGAGCATGATCTGGGCCTTTCTTCTGACGAGATCGGACTGTGTGCGTCGCCAACACAGGTAGTGGCAACAGAGGTTCCTCAGCACGACAAGGTGGTAGAATGGATTGAGGACGGACATGCCGTGATGGACATTATAGAGAACAACGTGCTTTGTCAAACAAAATAACAGATAATAAGAATTATGAGTTTCGCATTAAATTTAGATAAAGATCTTTGCATAGGTTGTGGCATCTGTTCTGAGAGCTGTGCTTTCGGGGCTATAACCATGAGTGATTTTCCCGAGATAAACGAAGACAGCTGCCGTCTGTGCGGAAGTTGTGTACAGGCATGTGCCGCCGGAGCCTTAAAGATAAACAAGGAGCAGCCTAAAGACAGCGCTGCCGACAACAGTAAAGGTATATGGGTGTGGGCTGAAGTTGAAAACGGACAGCTGGCGCCTGTGAGCATTGAGCTGCTGGGCAAGGCTGTAGAACTGTCTGAAAACTTGGCGCAGCCGGTTGAGGCAGTGCTCATAGGCGACGGCGTGAGCTGGCTGGCAGACGACCTTATTGCGTATGGCGCCGACTGTGTGCATGTGGTTGACTCGCCGTTGATGGCCGACTTTATCGACGAAAACTACACCAAAGTCTTTGAACGCCTGATACGGCAGAACCGCCCGGCTATACTCCTTATGGGGGCAACCCTGCTCGGACGCGGCCTTTCGGCACGCCTTGCCTCGGTGCTTCACACAGGACTTACGGCCGACTGCACTGAACTTGAGATTGACAAAGAGACCAAATTGCTGCGACAGATACGTCCTGCTTTCGGCGGCAATCTTATGGCAACGATAATAAATCCTGCGCATCGTCCGCAGATGGCTTCGGTGCGTCCCGGCATCATGCGTCCGGCCGTGAAAGACGACAGCCGCAGAGGCCGCATCGTGAGATACGACTGCGACGAGAGCATGAACGATGCGCGCGTAAGGCTTATTGAGACATTGAGCAGCGAAGTGAAGCATTCGTCGCTGAGCAACAGCAAGATTATCGTGGCGATAGGGCGCGGAGTGAAGACGCGTAAATGTGCCGACGAAATCAGCGCATGGGCAAAGAGCATAGGTGCGTCTGTTGCCGGATCGAGGGCTGCCGTTGAGATGGGGCTTGTGGATGCATCGGTGCAGGTAGGGCAGACCGGTCATACTGTTGCCCCCGACCTTTATGTGGCAATAGGCATCAGTGGACAGATACAGCATACGGCAGGTATTGTCGGGGCTAAAAAGATAATGGCGATAAACACCGACAGGCAGGCTCCGATATTCAGCGTGGCAGATTACGGATGGAACATCTCTGCCGAGGAAGCGCTGGCAAGGCTTGTAGACATAACATCTGTAAAGGCATGAGCAAGAAGATATTAGCATGTATCGTCATGCTGGCGGCATCCTTCAGTGTGGCACTTGCCGGCGATTCGCTCAAGATAAAGTTCCGTTCGCGTGCATTGTTGGATGCTACGGTTACCGATTATGGCAAGGAAGACGTGCAGGGCTATTATCGCCTTGAAGATTTCCGCGTGGGCTTTAAGGCAAACTATGGTCAATTCGAGCTGAAGGCCGACATCGGTTTTGGCGGCGGAAAGGTGGCGATAAAAGACCTGCTGTTCAACTATCACATGAAAAACTGCGTGGTGGCTGTGGGCAACGCCTATGAACCTTTCTCGATGGATATGCTCATAAGCACCGTAGACATGCGCTTCAACCAGTCGGCAACTTCGGTGCTGGCGTTCACCAACAGCCGTAAGCTCGGCGCAACGATACACTATTATCTGCCGTCACTCTATCTGGCTACTGGCGTTTATACGCACAACGACATCAACAAGATTGGCAGCAGCCAAGTCAACGCCTTCGTGTCTACCAGCCGTGCCGTGTGGCGCAGGCAGAAGGGCGACTATCTCATACATGCAGGAGGCGCCTTCTCGTTCCGCACATGGCCGGTGAACACCGAGGGGGACCCTGAAACTGAAGTTAGCAGTGCAGGCGTGACGTCGATGCTTCCCAATGCTCTGCTTAACGCAAAGGTAGACCATCTTGGCACGGAGGTGAAGGGGCTGCTCGAAGCTTTATACATGTCGCCCAAGTTTATGATTCAGAGTGAATACTTTGTCGACCGCTATAACCGCACTCAGGGCGAAGCCTATATGCCTCACGGCGGATATATTCAGGCCGGATATCTTATAAAGGGGCGCGGATTTGAGTATGATCCGGTGTACAGCATACCGGGACGCCCTAAGACAGAAAAGGCTATTGAGCTTACCGCGAGGTTGAACTACACTGACATGAACGACCCGAAGGCCGGCATATCGGGAGGCAAGGAGACCGATCTGTCTGTAGGGGCCAACTTCTATCTTAACAAATATTTGGCCGTGAAGGCCAACTGCAGCTATGTCTTTGTGGGCGCCAACTGCAACGAGTTTTATCAGAAAGACCTGCTGCTGGGCCAGATACGAATACAATACGTATTCTGACGCCCCCTTTCTTTAGCCGAAAAATGTTTCAGTCTCTATGCTTTCCTGCCGGGAAGCATAGATTTTTATTTGTCTTCAATCGTCATTGTCATTCGGCATAACATCCGTTTTTATATAGAGCTTGCCGTCGCCTGCCTTCCGTATATATAGCGGAAATGTCAAAATAAGGCAAATGACAGGCCGGCAGTGGAAAGCAGAATGGCGAAAGAATGCATCAGTCTGCTTGTATAATAAAGCCGGATGCGGTATGCTGAAGGCCATCCGTAATGACGCATGGCTGTCAGTATGTCTATGCGAACTGTCCCGATAATGTACCGGTGTCTTATCGGGTTGCCGGCAAAAAGTCTTTTTCCGAACAGTCTGACAGACGCAGATATAGCGACAAATATTGTGGTGCACGCCCTGAAACAGGGCAGAGGAAAGTTTAGAAAAACAAAAAACGGATAAATACTTTGTTAAGTATATTATCCGTTGTAGTTGCGGAGGCAGGACTCGAACATGCGACCTCCAGGTTATGAGCCTGGCGAGCTACCAACTGCTCCACTCCGCGATGTTAATTTTTATTCGCTTGCGCCTCATTTCTGATTTGCGTTTGCAAAGGTACTGCTTTTTTTTGAATCTGCAAAATTTTAGGGAAAAATTTTAATGGGAAATTAAAAAATGGCTATAAAAACGGCTGTTTTTGTTGTCCGGACCCATACTTTACATGGCTTTAGCCTGCATTTGTGAGGTTAGCCGTGCGTAAGCATTTTGCCTTAATGCCGAGCATTATGACATTTTGTTTATGTACGGATTTTATGGTGAAATAGAAAAAATGTTGTCGTTAATCCCGTCGCTTGGTAAAGCATATTTACAAAAGAGAGCCAAGTGGCAGGTTTTTAAGTGGTAAACCTATGGGTTTTTACTCAAAAACGGCACGTTTGGCAATGCAAAACAATGCTGTTTTTGAGCGCAAATCATGTCGTTTTATGCCATTTTAGAACAAAAAATGATGCACATTATCTGGTCAGGCGGCATAATGCCTTATACGACAGACTGTTGCAATTGCACACGTATTTTGCCCATATTTTCGTCCAAATGATTTTAATTTTCAAATATTCAAGTTTCAGAGCGTCGGCGAAATTCAATTTGACATGTAAATGCCGAATATTAAGTCAAAGTGGCAAACTGATAAATTACAGGTCGATACTTGCTTCTTTTTTCTTTTATGCAAAGAAATTGCCGGTTAGAATATTTTTTATTCATGAAATTTTTGTCCTTTTGTTTTTTTTCTTAATTTTGCACAAAACTCGAACAACTAACTTTTTAATGATAATTATTATGAAAAAATTAAGTGGAAAGAAAATCTGACTTTTAGCTGCCGCTGTTTTAGTGGTGGGAGGTACGTTTATTCCTTAAACTGCATTTGCGTATAAGTATTACGTGCATTGCGATGATGGAGATGTTATGATGTTTGAATTTGAAGATAAGGAGACGGCGAAGTTGTACTTTTCAATCCTTGGTAGTGGTGGCTTATTTGGTGAGCATGCTTATCTTACATCAAGGCCAAATGGCGGTTTTTTAACTGGCTTTTAATTTATGCGGCATTATTTATTTTTAGATGTAATATTAAGGCAATATTTAAATTCAAGCATTCATTTGTCATGTAGGTGTTATGTTAAATGATTAAGAGGACACTGAAAAGGTTCTCATTTTGCGATTTCTTTGCTTGCGTTATTAGTACCCCTTATACGACACGATTGCAAATATCGCAATCTCAGAAACTCAAAAATGCTTTTAAGGACTTTTTCGGTGCCCTCCCGATTAAGTGGCGTTTTTTTTGTTCTATGAAAAAAATATATTTAACAATATTAATATTGTTCGTTTTGAGTTCATCTGTATTTTCTCAAGGTGAACTATTATTGGGTATAGGTGGTAAGTATAAAAAAATAAAAAAGGATATATATGATACGGCATTGGTTAGCGCATATTATAAGCTCGCCTATCTAAAAGATTCAACAAGAACTTCAAGTTACACGAAAGGACTTACCGTGTTGTCCTTTTCAGATAAGTATGTAAGATTTGGTGATTATTACAGATTATTGGCTGATTCTGTCAATGACATGTGTGCTGAAGATAAAAAAAAAGCTCGTGATGAGAGCTTAAATGTTGAACATTCTAATTATATATCAAAAACGGCATTTTATGCAGCTACTATGACGGACCTGGAAAATAGGCAGACAACAGTCCAGATAGATTTTCTTTTAAAGTATGAATACACAATGCCTACTCCTGATCTGCGCTGGATCCTCGAGAGCGGCGACACACTGATAAACGGAGTGGCGTGTAAGAAGGCAACCTGCAATTATGCCGGCAGACATTATATCGCATGGTATGATGAAAACTTTCCTGTCCCATACGGACCATACATTTTCTATGGACTTCCAGGGCTGATAATGAAAATATATGATGATAAGCGGAACTGGATTTTTGAAAATGTCGGTATCGAGAAAGCTGAAAGTCTACGTGAAATGTATTTGTATAAGCGCAAGGATATAATAAAGACATCAAGAGAACACGCTCTTGCCGCATATAAAAATCAACTTGAAAACATGCTCCGTGCGGCAATAGAGTCAGGTAGGGTTAAGATTATAAAGAAAGGTCCTCGGTTTGATGAAAAGTTGAAGAAACGTCCGAGCAACATGATTGAACAGGAATGGTGATGTGTCTTGTCAGAATATTGTTGGCCTTTGTGTTGACGGCATGCTCTCTTGCGGGTTTTGCGCAGACTGGCGGTGACGTATATGTCGAAGGGCGTGTGAGCAACTCGGAAGGCAAGGCGTTGCTTAATGTAACGTGCAAGCTGCTTGACAAAAGAGACTCACTTCTTGCTTATTCGTTTACCGATAAAAACGGAGAATACAGAATAAAACGCTGTGCAGGAGCCGCAAGCATAATGTTCTCGCGTGTGGGGTATAAGTCTGAAACAGTAAGGCTGAAGAATGGCAGCTCCGGATATGACGCCACTCTGTATGACCGCGACCTGCAACTGAACAACGTAACCGTTACGGCCGACGCGATAACACGCAAGAAGGATACGCTGATGTATAATGTTGACGCATTCCGCCAAAAAGGCGACGTCTATATAGAAGATGTGTTGAAACGCATGCCCGGCATTGATGTAGATGAGAGCGGACGCATAACCTATCAGGGCAAGGCTATAAACAAACTTAACATAGAGGGACTGGACCTGATGGGCAACCGCTACAACCAGGCTACGCGCAACATGCCGGCTGAGGCTGTGGCTCAGGTGCAGGTAATGGAGAACAACCAGCCCATAAAGGCCCGGCAGGGCAAGGTGAACAACGACAGAGCCACGCTTAATCTTAAGCTGAAGAAAAACTACAGGGTGAAGCCCTTCGGCGAGGTGTCGGGCTCGATAGGGTTCGATCCCACATTATGGGACAACCGTGCCACGGCCATAAGTATAGCCGGAAACAACCAGCTGCTTGCCGACGGAGCCATGAACAACTGCGGTATCGGGCTTGGGCAGCTTGCCGTTGACATGAACACGCTTGAAGACGCTTATACATACGAGCCTGAGCCAAAGTCTTTTCTGTATTCGCCGACATACCATGTTCCGCCAATGTCGCAGCGCTATTATCTCGACAACAAGTCTTCTTTTGCCGGACTCAACTTTCTCCATGCGTTCACCAAGTCGTCGGTGTTGCGTGTCAATGCCCTTTATTATGCAGACACAACGGTTGGTGAAGACAGTGTGTTTAGCCGTTACGTGGCAGACGACACTGTGAGCATATTTGAGAACAACAGGATAACCGACAGCCGGAATACGGCAAAAATGAGCCTTGCTTATGAACTTAACACAAAAAAGGTGTATCTGTCTGACCGTCTTACCGGAAGTATTACATGGCGTGACGCGGCAAACAACAATACGACAAACATCGGAAAGGTGGAAGAATTTATATATCAAAAGCCGCGCGGCCTTCAGAACATCCTCACCGCAGAGCTGAACACTCCGTCGCGCCTTTACAGCCTGTCATCGGTATTCCGGCTTTATGACAATGCGGAATCTCTTTCGGTGGTATTTGGCGGCGACGGCTCAGACAGCCGGATGTTGAAGCTGAAGAGTACATTCATGCGTAACCGTGTTGCAACTGTATTCGACTTGTTCGGCAACAGCCTGACATTGGGCTATATTATGGAACATAAGCACAACAATGTTGCCGGTACTCAGTCGGGACACAGCAGTGTAAGCGGATATTGGATTCATACGGCAGAACCTATGTATGAGATAAATTTTAGCGGAGGCTCGGCTGAAATATCCCTTCCTGTGGAGTACATATCATGCCGTTACAGCTGGCGTGACGGCCGCACCGCCAGGTTTATGTTTTCGCCTCATGCTGATGCCAGCCTGAAGATTGGCAATTTGCTCACAGCCGATGTTGCCGTGGCCTACAATCAGGCTGCCGACACGGATAATCCGCTGACAGATGGCGTGGTGGCAAACAATTACCGCACATATACAAAATATCCTGACAGCATCTCTGTTGAACGTACTTCGCTGGCTAATCTGCGGCTTTCATATTTCGACGCTTCTTCTATGTTTTCTTGTAATGTCTATGCAGGCTGGACGCATGTCAGGCGCGACTATTACATGAAGTATCTTTATGCCGGCGATTACACTTTCGCAACTCCCGAATGGCATGACAACAGCCGTTCTTCGTGGAGTCTGGTGGCATCGCTCAAGAAGATATATACGCGCGCCGGCCTATCGGTAGATGCTTCGTGCAGCTATTCATACAACAAGGCGTTGGCCTCGCAAAACGGAATAGAAGACTATCTGCGTTATAACGCAATGAATGCCTCGCTTACAACGGGATGGGATAAGCTCAGCTGGATTAATCTAAGTGTGACATGTGCCGGCAATGTCAGCTGGAAACGGCACGACTGTTTTTCGGAAAGCGGCGATTTGCTTAAAAATGTATACTATACAGTGCGTATGGATGTCTATCCAGTAAGCAATGTGCATGCGTATTCAGATTTTTCGCAAACCACGTTTGAAGTGTCGCATGGCCATTATTCTACAAACTGCTTTTGGAATGCCGGAGTAATATATGACGTTCTAAAGAGTCTAAGTCTGTCAGTTTCTGCCGTCAACCTTCTTGACCGGCGTGTATATGAGGAGGCTTTTTACACTGGAGTCAATTACCAATATTACCGCACACCGCTGCGCGGGCGTGAGATGATGGTGTCAGTCCGGCTGAAATTCTGACTGCTAAGCAAATATATTGTTTTTCATGTATAGATTTGGTGACAAGTATCAAAAGTACATTTATTTATAGTTTAGTTTAATGTTTCTTTAATCTTTTACGCGTTAAAATGTTTGTGGAGTCAAATAAAAATAATAATTTTGCACACGATAATCAGTATGTGCAAAAGTAAATTAGGAGAAACAACCAGATGTCCATATCTAAAACAAGGCAAAAACTGGTAGACGTTGCCAGGCAACTGTTTGCCAAAAATGGCTTGGAAAATACGACGATGAACGATATAGCCAAGGCTTCGGGCAAGGGCAGGCGTACTCTTTATACCTATTTTAAAAGTAAAGAGGAGGTCTACTATGCCGTGATAGAGTCGGAGCTCGAACGGCTTTCGGACAAGATGGACGAGGTGGCCGCCAAGAAAATAAGGCCTCAGGACAAGATTATTGAGCTGATTTACACGCACCTTAACATGATTAAAGAAACCGTGATGCGCAACGGCAACCTCCGAGCTGCCTTCTTCAGAAATATATGGATGGTGGAGAAGGTGAGAAAGAACTTTGACGAAGACGAAATAGAACTTTTCAGAAAGGTGTATGCCGACGGCAAGCTCGACGGAGAGTTCGACATAGACAATGTTGAGCTGGTGGCCGACATCACGCACTATTGTATCAAGGGCCTTGAGGTGCCTTTTATCTGCGGCCGTCTTGGTCATGGCATGACGCCCGAGGCCAGCAAGCCGCTTGTGGCAAAGGTCGTGTATGGTGCGCTGGGCAAGCCGATGTCTAAGTAGGAGGCTTGTGCCTGATATAAAAAATATGTACTTAAAATTATCTACAACTTTATAAAATAAAAAAGAAAATGGGATTATTAACAGGTAAGACTGCGCTTATTACAGGTGCAGCGCGCGGTATCGGTAAGGCTATCGCGCTGAAGTTTGCTGAAGAGGGCGCTAACGTAGCCTTCACAGACCTTGTTATTGACGAGAACGGAAAAGCCACAGAGGCCGAGATAGCTGCTAAGGGCGTTAAGGCTAAGGGATATGCCAGCAATGCTGCTGACTTCGCTCAGACAGAAGAGGTTGTTAAGTTGGTGAAAGAGGATTTCGGCTCAATAGACATCCTCGTTAACAATGCCGGAATAACAAAGGACGGACTGATGTTGCGTATGACTGAGGCACAGTGGGATGCAGTTATCGCTGTCAACCTGAAGAGTGCGTTCAACTTCATACACGCTTGTGTTCCTGTAATGATGCGCCAGCGTAAGGGTTCTATCATCAACATGGCATCTGTAGTAGGTGTTCACGGTAATGCCGGCCAGGCTAACTATGCTGCTTCAAAGGCAGGTCTTATTGCTTTGGCAAAGAGCATCGCACAGGAAATGGGTCCTAAGGGCATCCGCGCCAACGCCATTGCTCCGGGCTTTATCGACACAGCCATGACTCAGGCTCTGTCTGACGAGGTTCGCAAGGAGTGGGCTGCAAAGATACCTCTGCGCCGCGGCGGTACAGTTGACGACATCGCAGCCTGCGCTACATTCTTGGCTTCAGATATGTCAAGCTACATCTCTGGCCAGGTTATCCAGGTTGACGGTGGTATGAACATGTAATAAATTATCAGTTTATACAGATTTGCGCAAAGAGAGAAGATTGCTACGAGAGTCTTCCCTCTTTGCTTTTGTTAAAACATTATCAGTCATATTATAAATACAGGATACAGACATGCAGGTTATATACGAGGACAATCACATCATCATAGTGAGCAAGCGCAGCGGTGAGATTGTGCAGGGCGACAAGACCGGCGACAGGACACTGGCCGATGATGTGAAGCAGTATATTAAAGAAAAATATGCAAAGCCGGGAAATGTGTTTCTCGGTGTTGTCCACAGGCTCGACCGCCCCGTTTGGGGACTTGTCGTGTTTGCCAAGACGTCGAAGGCCCTTTCGCGTCTTAACGACATGTTCAGAACAGGCGACGTTCATAAGACATACTGGGCGATAACCCAAAACTGCCCTGCAGAGCCTGAAGCTGTATTGACCGACTGGATTAGCCGCAACGAAAAGCAGAACAAGAGTTATGCCTACGACCATGAGGTGCCCGGCTCAAAGAAAGCCATGCTGCACTACAAGGTGATAGGCCGTTCGGACAATTATACGCTCGTTGAAGTTAATCTGATGACCGGACGCCACCATCAGATACGTTGCCAGTTGGCAAACATCGGATGTCCGATAAAAGGCGACCTTAAGTATGGCGCAAGGCGCAGCAATCCCGACGGAAGCATATCGCTCCTGGCACGCAAGATAGAGTTTGTGCATCCTGTGTCGAAGGAGAAGATATACGCCGAGGCACCGCTTCCTGACGACAGGTTGTGGCGCGAAATGCGTATGCTGTAACGTTATATTAGCCTCGTCAGGCATTTTTGTTGCCAAATAATTTCTTTTTTTCCGAAATATTTGCTTACTTTGCATGTATTACGGTTGGATACAATTTTTTACATGTGCCGATGAGGAAGACGTTGAAGTGGGCCGGTGTGATAGTGCTGACACCGGTTTTGCTGTTTATTACGCTTGCAGTGCTGCTTTACATCCCTGCTGTACAGAATTGGGCTGTAAAGCAGGTGGTTGCGTATGCCTCTGATAAAACCGGCATGGACATCACGGTAGACCGTGTGCGGCTCGAGTTTCCGCTTGACCTCGGCGTGCATGGCTTCCGCATGATTCAGCAGAACGACTCGCTGCCGCAGGTGAAAGACACTGTGGCTGACGTCAAGAAACTTGTTGTTGACATACAGCTTTGGCCGTTGTTGAAGAAGAAGGTGGAGATAGACGCCTTCGAGTTCAACGGGCTTAAAGTGAATACGGCCGATTTTGTTCATGAAGCCCGCGTGAAGGGAAGCATCGACAGACTTTATCTGCGCAGCCACGGAATCGACTGGGGCAAGGAGACGATACTCGTCAATGAGGCCGAACTGAAAGATGCCTCTGTAAAAGTGGAACTTAGCGACACGGTTCCGCCCGACACGTCGAAGAGCAAGAACTATTGGAAAATAACCGTAGAGAAGCTTGATATAGCCAATACGGGAGTTGTAGTCCACATGCCCGGCGACACGCTTCAGGTAGGAGCCTATCTGGGTAAGGCTGAGGCGCGCAGCGGCTTCTTCGACCTTGGTACGAGCCTTTACAGGCTGAACAGCCTTAAGCTTGACGACAGTCGCGTAAACTATGACAACAATTTCAAGGTGCGCACAAAGGGACTAGACTATAATCATATAAGTCTGTCAGACTTAAACATCAGCATTGATTCATTCTATTATTGTGCGCCTAAGCTCGACATGATATTGCGTGCCTGCTCGTTTAAGGAGAAGAGCGGCATCACCGTTAATGACATCTCAGGTCCGTTTGCCATGGATTCTGTCAAGATATCCCTGCCTTCTTTCAGCCTGAAGACTCCCGACTCTTATCTGAAAGCCAATCTTATAATGGACCTTAATGCGTTCAGCGACAAGAATCCGGGCAAGCTGCAGCTTAGGGCTGACGGTGAGTTTGGCAAGCAGGACATCATGCGCTTCATGGGCAGTATGCCCACAGCGTTTATACGGCGTTGGCCTAATCAGCCGCTTTCGGTCAAGGCTGTCATATCCGGCAACATGAAATATCTTAAGTTTGCCGGACTAAACCTGAAACTGCCTACGGCGTTCAATGTCAACGCACGAGGCTTTGCCGCAAACCTTAACGACGATAAGCGTCTGCGTGCAAATGTCACCCTTGACGCCAGAACATATAACCTGAGTTTTGTTAAGGCGCTGGCTGCGAGCAGTGGAGGCTCGTTTAATATACCTGCCGGAATTGTTCTCAAGGGCGACTTTAAGGCCAACGGCAAGCAATATGCGGCAGATTTCATATCCCGTGAGGGCGGAGGCAGTGTTAAGGCAAAGGCCGACTTTAATGCAGCCACCTTGGCTTATAAGGCTTCTGTTGCTGCCGATAATCTCCATCTTGGCCATTTCTTGCCGGGCAGCGGAATGGGCGATTTCACAGGCAGCATGAATGTTAAGGGCAACGGACTCGATTTCCTGTCGCACCGCACAGCTTTGCAGGCAAAGGCAGGCATAAGGAAATTCAGTTATGGCAAGTATAATTTTGACGGAATTGATTTCGACGCTAACCTTAACAACGGCAAGGCTCATGCTTGCGTTAACAGTGCCAATCCGCTGATTAACGGTAATGTGAGGTTTGACGCATTCCTGAGCCGCAAGAAGATAATGTCATCGCTTAAGGCTGACTTGAATCATGCCGACTGGTATGGACTTGGAATAGTGAAGTCGCCGTTCACGACATCTTTCAACTGTGAGATAGATGCGTATACAGATCTTAAGACATTGCTGGGCGTGAAGGGTAATCTGAGGAATCTGGTCATGACAGATTCGGCAAGGACCTATCGTCCGGATAACCTTGAGATTGACATGATCACGAGCAGCGACACAACTCACTTTGCCGCATATTGTGGTGACTTCCGTCTGAGGTTCAACGGCAGCGGCGGATATAAGAAAGTGCTAAAGCAGAGCGGATTCTTTATGGATGAACTGTCTGCCGAACTTAAAAATAAGAAAATAGACATATCCGTGCTGAGGTCTAAGCTGCCTTTGGCCGATCTTTATCTCACAACAGGAAAGAATAATCCTCTTAGCAGGTTTATAGCCAATGCCGGCTATGTGTTCCAGGATGCAAGCATAGACATAAAGTCGTCGCCGCATACTGGACTAAACGGCAGTGTTCAGCTTCTTGAACTTCAGAAGAACACTCTGGTGCTCGATACCGTACGCTTTAATATCGTGTCAGACTCTATGCAATGCTCTTACAACGGACAGGTGCGCAATAACAGCGACAACAAGCAGTATGTGTTCAATGCCTTGTTCGATGGATATGTGTTTGAGAAAGGCTCGGGCGTAAACTTCAAGGTGTATGATGCAAAAGACAGCCTCGGACTCAAGATGGGCATTGAGGCTTCGATGGAGGAGAACGGCATAAAGATGCACATGCTTACTGACGATCCGATTCTCGGATATAAGAAGTTTGAGGTTAACGAGAACAACTATATCTTCATGGGAACCGACCGGCGCATCATGGCAGACTTGCGCCTGAAGGCCGACGACGGAACGGGTATATATGCATATACTAACGACGAAAACACCGATGCGCTTCAGGACCTGACGATAGGACTTAACAAGTTTGATCTGTCGAAGCTGCTTACGGTTGTTCCGTATATGCCTCGCATAACCGGAATAATGAACGGCGACTTCCACTTGATACAGACAAAGGACGAACTTTCTGTGTCATCGTCAGTAACTGTAGACAAGATGACATACGAGCGGACACGCATGGGCAACATCGGACTTGAGTTTGTCTATATGCCTCAGTCGGACGGAACCCACAGCGTTGACGGAATGCTCATGTGTAACGATAATCAGGTGGCAGACATTAGCGGATCGTATAAATCGGAAGGTGACGGACAACTGGATGTTACGATGAATATGTCTCGCCTGCCGATGCGTCTGCTCAACGGATTCATTCCTGATCGTATCATTCGTCTGAAAGGTTATGCCGACGGCTCTCTTGATGTGAAAGGCACGCTGTCGCATCCACGTGCCAATGGCGAGCTTACGTTGGATTCTTGTTATATGCGCAGTGCGCAGTATGGCATACGTATGCGTCTTAGCGAGGAACCTATCCGTATCGTAGGAAGCAATCTGCTGTTCGAGAATTTCAAGATGTTTGCAAACAATGACAACCCGTTGGTTCTCGACGGAAACATCGACTTCTCTGACGTTGCCAATATGTCTATGGATCTGCGCATGGCTGCCAAGAACTGTCAGATAATTGACGCCAAGGAAAACAGGCGCAGTGTGGCTTTCGGCAAGGCCTTTGTCGACTTTATCGGCACTATGCAGGGGCCGCTTAGCAATCTTAAACTATTAGGACGACTTGATGTGCTCGGTTCTACCGACATGTCTTACATCCTGCGTGATTCGCCTTTGTCTACCGACAACCAGATGGACGAACTTGTTAAGTTTACAAGCTTCAGTGACACAACAGAGGCCGTTGTAACACATCAGCCGCTGTCGGGCTTCAGCATGGATCTCACGATGAATATTGCCCAAGGATCACACGTCATGTGCTACCTTAACGCCGACCATTCTAACTATATCGACCTTATGGGCGGCGGAAGCCTGCGCATGAAGTATGGCTTGACAGGCGACATCGTGTTGACCGGAAAATATACTCTCGACAATGGCGAGATGAAATATTCGTTGCCTATTATTCCTCTTAAGACGTTTACCATTCAGGACGGAAGCAATATTGAGTTTACCGGTGACCCGATGAACCCGAAGCTAAACATAACGGCCACGGAGAGAACAAAGGCAAGTGTGTCTAACGGCGGGGAGCAAGGGCGTACGGTTGAGTTCGACTGCGGCGTGGTTATAACCAAGACCCTTTCGGACATGGGACTTGAGTTTACGCTCGATGCGCCGGAGGATATGTCGCTGCATAACGAGCTGATGGCAATGAGCGTGGAACAGCGCGGCCGACTTGCCGTTACGATGCTTACCACGGGCATGTATATAGCCGACGGCAACACCAGCGGATTCTCCATGAACAACGCGCTAAGTTCGTTCCTGCAGAGCGAGATTAACAATATTACGGGAAGTGCGTTGCGCACGCTCGACCTCAGTTTCGGTATGGACAATGCCACTGACGCCAGCGGAAACACTCACACTGACTATTCGTTCAAGTTTGCTAAGCGTTTCTGGAACAACAGAATGAAGATTGTAGTAGGCGGAAAAGTGTCAACTGGTGCCGACGTGGCTAATCAGAACGAGTCGTTCTTTGACAACGTGACGCTCGAATACCGCCTGAGCAACTCTTCAGACACTTACGTCAAGCTGTTCTATGACAACAATGCTTACGACTGGCTTGAAGGCACCACCCGCGAGTATGGCGTAGGTTTCATCTGGAGAAGAAGCCTGCAGCATTTTAAGGATATATTCAGTTTCAAGAAGAAGGACGTGATTATTCCGTTGCGCTCTGATACAATACCTGACAAGAAATGAGACTATCGGTAAAGAATATAATATATGTGGCCAGAAGGTCGTTTCCGTCGTTGCGCGTTTTTGCGCTTCGTGTGTGCCTGTTGGCTGCCGTTTCGGTGTTGCTGTGGTCGTGCTCAACCACCAGCGGCATACCGAAGGGCGACCAGTTGTTCATCGGACTGACAAAGATCGACTATCAGGACTATGAGAAAAGCGACCATTATGAGACAACTCGTGAGGAGGTTGAGGCTTCGTTGGCTACAGCTCCCAACGGTGCCTTGTTCGGCAGTTCGTATTATCGCACGCCGTTTCCTTACGGCTTGTGGATATGGAACGCCTTTTCAGGCTCAAAGAACAAGATAGCACAATGGATGACCAAGACATTTGGCAAGTCGCCCGTGCTCATGAGTCAGGTAAATCCTCAGCTCCGTGCCTCCGTGGCGCAGTCGGTGCTACGCAATCATGGCTATATGAACGGAACGGTAGAGTATGAGATTGTGGAACAGAAGAATCCAAAGAAGCGCAAGATAGGATACACCGTAAAGTTCGGACCGCTGCTCACGGTGGACACACTTCAGTATGTGGGCTTTCCGGAGATGGCCGACACGCTGTTAGAGAAGACAAAAGATGAGGCCAAAATAAAGAGCGGTTCGCCTTTTGACGCCTCTGCTCTTGACGCAGAGCGCAACCGTATAGCCACTTTGTTCCGCAACAACGGCTATTATTATTATCAGCCGAGTTTCGCCTCTTATCTTGCCGACACAACCATCACGCCCGGCAAGGCCAGTCTGCGCCTGCAGATGGCCGACAATCTGCCGGAACTTGCCAAGCACAAATGGTATATAGGAAAAATCAGAATAGACATCCGCAAGCAGTTTATGGAGGTGCTGAAAGACTCGTTCAGCCATCGCTATTTCACGGTCAGGTTCAACGGCCGCAAGCCGCCGATACGTCCGCGAATAATCTTGAGCGACCTGAAACTGCGTCCGCGCAAGCTTTTCAGATACGACGACTATTTGGAATCTTCAAACAAACTTAGCGGATCGGGGCAGTTCAGCTCGGTTGAGTTTGCGTTTACGCCGCGCGACACCACAGCAACATGCGACACGCTCGACCTTAACCTGTCGTGTACGTTCGGCAAGCCCTATGACTTTTATATAGAAACCAACTACACCAACAAGATAAACGGCCGCACCGGTCCCGAGCTTGTTATCGGTTTCACAAAGCGCAACGCCTTCCGTGGCGGCGAGAAGCTCGACATAAACCTTCACGGCTCTTACGAATGGCAGAAGGGCGGCAACGTCAGCGGCTCGTCGACAGACATGAATTCATACGAGTATGGTGCAGACGCATCAATAGAGTTTCCGCGCCTTATTGTCCCGTTCCTTAAGCATCGCCGCTATTTCACAACGCCTACAACATACGCCAAGATCGGTATGAACGTGATGAAGCGTCCTGATTATTTCAAAATGCACACCTTCTCTGCCGAATGGACCTATAAGTGGCAGCGTTCGGCTACGTGGCGCCATGAGTTCAGTCCGCTGACGCTACAGTATCAGCGCCTTAACTACACCACGGCTAAATTCGACTCCATACTTCAGGAAAATCCGTATTTGCAGACATCTATGCAAAATACGTTTATCCCAAAGATGCGCTATATGCTCGCATACAGCAGTACGGTGAAACACCGAAACCCTGTTGTATGGCAGACCACCATCACGGAGTCTGGCAACATCTTGTCGCTTGCTTATATGGCTGCCGGAAACAAATGGGGCGAAGTGGGCAAGCAGCTGTTTAAGAATCCATACGCGCAGTTCCTCAAAATAGAAACCGACTTCAGCAAGATATGGCAGCTGGGGCAGAAGTCGCAGCTTGTGTGGCATATCAGTGCCGGAGTGATTTACACCTACGGCAACAGTCTGGCAGCTCCTTACAGCGAGCAGTTTTATGTGGGAGGAGCCAACAGCATAAGAGCCTTTGCGGTGAGAAGCATAGGTCCGGGAAGCTACACCACCAACGAGTCAAAACTGTCGTATCTCGACCAGACAGGCGACATAAAGCTGCAGCTTAACCTTGAGTATCGCTTTAATCTTTTCGGCAACCTTTACGGAGCAGCCTTTATAGATGCCGGCAATGTGTGGGCCCTGCGTGACGACGGTTATCGCGAGGGCGCCAAGTTCCAGTTTAAGAACGCCCTGAAGGAAATGGCTCTCGGCACGGGAGTCGGTCTGCGCTACGACCTCGACTTCCTCGTGTTGCGTCTCGACTGGGGTGTAGGTCTTCACGTGCCGTTCGATACGGGCAAGAGCGGATTCTATAACATTCCCAAGTTCAGCGACGGCCAGGCCATTCATATCGCCGTCGGCTATCCTTTCTGATGCCGTTTTTTGCTAACGTTATTTGCCGGACACAGTGTTAATGGCTGATTCTGTTGTGTCCGGCTCTGCTTGCTTCTCCCTTAGGAAAAGCACAAATCTGCCGATTCTGTAAGACGTACGGGTCTGTGTTCCTACGTTGCATTTTGGCGTTCTGCATGCAGAAGAGAAACAGCATTGATTTGCTGCGCCAGTTTGTCATAATGTTATGTATGGCATGATTTTACTTTCTTTGTGATTTTTGTTGGCGCTCTCATACTGCGTTATTTTGAAATTAAAATCATTCGGACGAAAATATGGGCAAAATACGTGTGCAGTTGCAATGTCTTGTGATATAAGATGTTATGCTTATATCCAAAATAATGTGCATCAATTTTTGTTCCGAAACGATATGAAAAATCTGCATTTTTGCCTAAAAACAGCCTTGTTTTGCGTTGCCAGATGTGCCGTTTTTGAGTAAAAACTCATAGGTTTACCATTAATTAACCTGCCGTTTGACTCTCTTTTGTAAATATGCTTTACCTGTTGGTGCTTAAATCATGCTCCGCTTTTTCTATTTCAGGCTGAAATTGTGATAAATTCAAAGTGACACAATGCGCTGTTTTTCCTGTGTCTGCTTACAAACAGACTTTGTGGAACACGGCATGATAAGTTACGTCTTGTTTGTTTGCCAATGTTTTTTATGCCGAAAACGCCACGAAAAACGCCGCCTTTCGTAAAAAATGAGTATATTTGCATTCTGTTATTTATGAACAATATCCTGACATAACTGTTTAACACGCATTGCCGGGACATAAAGTTAAACCTTAAAATAAAATTACGTACAATATGAAACCTGCATTATTATTGCTGGCAGCCGGAATGGGAAGCCGTTACGGTGGTTTGAAACAGCTCGACGGACTGGGTCCTAACGGCGAGACAATCATGGACTATTCTATTTATGATGCCATAAAGGCCGGATTTGGCAAGATCGTTTTTGTTATCCGAAAAGATTTTGAAGACGATTTTCGCGAGAAGATTCTTAGCAAGTACGAAGGCCATGTGCCTGTAGAGCTGTGCTTCCAGAGTCTCGACAGTCTGCCTGAAGGCTTCAGCTGTCCTGAAGGCCGTGTAAAGCCGTGGGGTACAAACCATGCCGTTCTTATGGCAAAAGACGTTATCAAGGAGCCGTTCTGCGTGATCAACTGTGACGACTTCTACAACCGCGATGCATTCATGGTTATAGGCAAGTTCCTGTCTGAACTTCCCGAGGGCAGCCGCGGCAATTATGCCATGGTAGGTTTCCGCGTTGGCAACACTCTGTCTGACAACGGAACCGTGGCACGTGGCATCTGCTCAAAGGATGATGCCGGCAATCTGACCACTGTGGTTGAGCGCACTGAGATTATGCGCGTAAACGGTCCTGTATGCTACAAGGACGAGCAGGGCGAATGGGTGGCAGTTGAGGACAACACACCGGTGTCAATGAATATGTGGGGATTCACTCCCGATTATTTCGAGCACAGCGAGGCTTATTTCAAGGAGTTCCTCTCTGATCCGAAAAACATGGAGAACCTCAAGGCCGAGTTCTTTATTCCGCTTATGGTGAATAAGCTGATTAACGACAAGACTGCCACAGTGAAGGTGCTTGACACAACCAGCAAGTGGTTTGGCGTAACTTATTCTGCCGACCGTCAGGCTGTTGTAGACAAGATTCAGAGTCTTGTTGACGAAGGCGTTTATCCCAACAAACTTTTTTAAAACTGAATATTGCCACAAACAGCGGCGTTGAGCCGCTTTTCAATATGTTGCAGTGCAGGGCTCACGTTGTTATGCCCGTGCCTGAAACACATTCCTATTTTGATAAATAATGGACATTAACTTGCTTACAGCTGCGGAGACCGAAAGCCTCCGCAGCCTTATCCTCAGTTCAGACAATATTATTCTTTGCTGCCACCGCAGTCCCGACGGCGATGCTCTTGGCTCGCTGCTCGGCATGGCAGAGTTTTTGCGTCAGCAGGGCAAGGTGCCCGTGGCTGTCGTTCCCGATGCCTATCCCGACTTCTTGCAGTGGCTGCCGGGCACGGAGCGCATCATAAGATACGACAAGCATAAAAGCTTTGTCGACGGACTTTTGGCTTCGGCCGATCTTGTGTTCTGTCTCGACTTCAACACCTTCTCACGTACTGACGACATGGCAGACACGCTGGCTGCCTCGCCTGCAAAGAAGGTTCTCGTTGACCATCACCTTAATCCCGACATCGACACAGAGTTGTGTGTGTCGCATCCTGAGGCATGCAGCACATGCGAACTGGTTTTCCGCCTGATATGGCAGCTTGGCAATTTCGACATGATGACGCGCAAGTGTGCCGTTCCGCTGTATTGCGGCATGATGACCGACACGGGCGGATTCACATACAACTCAACACGCCCCGAGATATTCTTCATTATAAGCCAGCTGCTTACCAAGGGCATCGATAAAGACAAAATCTACCGCAACGTTTACAACAACTACAGCGAGTGGCGCATGAGGCTCATCGGCTATGTGCTTAACGAGAAAATGGTGGTTATGCAGGAGGAGCGTGCAGCCTATTTCGTACTGACGCGCGACGACCTTAAGCGCTTTCATTACATCAAGGGCGACGCCGAAGGACTGGTTAACATGCCCCTGCAGATAAAAGGCCTGAGACTGAGCATATCGCTCAGGCAGGACACCGAGAAGGACAATCTTGTGTGGGTGAGCACACGCTCTGTGGATAACTTCCCGTGTAACAAGCTTGCAGAACAGTATTTCAACGGCGGCGGCCATCTAAACGCTGCAGGCGGACGCCTTGAATGCTCGGTTGAAGAGGCAGAGGCGCTGGTAAGGAAGGCCGTAACCGAATTCAAGTTCTGACATACGGCTTTTTTATCTGTCAAAAGGCAATATCCGCGTTAATTTGCCGAATATCAGTTAAAGTAGCATAATTATAAATTGCGATGTGGCGTAATTAGTGTATTTTTTGTAATTTTGCCAGTCGTACTTACATATTATAAAAAATAGAATGAGAAATTTAGCTTTGGCTTTCATAGCCTTTATCGCAGCCGTAACGGTTATAAGCTGTGATGATACAGAGACTTATGCAGAGCAGAAAGATAAGGAGCGTGCTGCAATTAGTAGATTTATTGCCGATTCGGCCATAACTGTCATAACTGAGTCGCAGTTTAAGGAGCAGGGATACAAGACCGATGTGAGCAAGAATGAGTTTGTGCTGATGCAGAATTCAGGAGTTTACATGCAGATTGTCAGAGAGGGATGCGGTGAGAAGATAAAGGAAGGCGAGACCACAACCGTGCTTTGCCGCTTCACCGAATATAACATTCTTACCGACTCTTTGCAGCTGACCAACGACATCCTCAGTTTTTCTTCTATTGTTGACAAGATGACCGTAACAAACAGCAGCGGATCGTTTACAGCGTCGTTTATCGACGGACAGAGCGTCATGGCCATGTTCTATGGCACAACGTCAGTTCCGTCAGGCTGGCTTGTTCCGTTGACTTATATAAAGGTTGGACGTCCTGAAAATGCAGGAGACGAGATTGCCAAGGTTAATCTTATCGTTCCGCACACACAGGGACATGCTTATGCTTCTTCGGGCGTTTATCCTTGCTATTACACGATAACTTACGAAAGGGGAAGATAAATAATGACACTTATTAAATCAATTTCAGGCATTCGCGGCATCATCGGCGGACATACGGGCGACACGCTCAATCCGCTTGACATCGTAAAGTTCGTAACCGCTTATGCCACATATATCCGCCGCAGCGGCAAGTCGTCAAGCGGCAAGATCGTAGTAGGACGCGATGCCCGTATATCAGGCGAAATGGTCAGAAGCGTTGTTTGCGGCACGTTGATGGGCGTTGGCTATGATGTAATCGACATCGGTCTTGCCACAACGCCTACAACAGAACTTGCTGTGCGCATGTCGGGTGCCGACGGCGGTATAATCATCACGGCAAGCCATAACCCGCGTCAGTGGAATGCCCTTAAGTTGCTCAACTGCGAGGGCGAGTTTCTCGACAAGGCTGCCGGCAACGAAGTGCTTGACATTGCAGAAAAGGAAGACTTTGAGTATGCCGATGTAGACACTCTCGGCCATTATATAAAAGACGATTCTTTCAACCGCCGCCACATCGACTCAGTGCTGACTCTCAGTCTTGTAGATGTTGAGGCTGTAAAGAAGGCACATTTCCGCGTATGTGTTGATGCTATCAACAGCGTGGGAGGCATCATCCTGCCTGAACTGCTTGAGGCATTGGGCGTTGATTACGAAATACTTAACGGCGAACCTACTGGCGATTTTGCCCATAATCCGGAACCGTTGGAGAAGAATCTCGGTGGTATAATGGAGCGTATGCGCAGCGGCGAGTTCAGTCTTGGTATCGTTGTCGATCCTGATGTAGACCGTCTTGCGTTTATCTGTGAGGACGGACGTATGTTCGGCGAGGAATATACGCTTGTCAGCGTTGCCGACTATGTGCTCAGCCATACACCGGGCAACACCGTAAGCAACCTCAGCAGTACACGTGCCCTGCGCGATGTAACCGAGAAACACGGCGGCTGCTACACTGCATCAGCTGTAGGCGAGGTAAACGTTACAACCAAGATGAAAGAGGTTGGTGCCGTTATCGGCGGCGAAGGCAACGGCGGAGTTATTTATCCCGAGAGCCATTATGGCCGTGACGCACTTGTAGGCATTGCCCTTTTCCTGTCGTCTTTGGCTCATAAGGGTTGCAAGGTAAGCGAGCTTCGCGCAACATTCCCTGATTATTATATAGCCAAAAACCGCATAGACCTTACTCCTTCAACCGATGTTGACGCGATACTCGAGAAGGTTAAGCAGATGTACAGCAACGAGCAGGTAAACGATGTTGACGGCGTTAAGATTGATTTCCCCGACAAGTGGGTGCATCTGCGCAAGTCTAACACTGAACCGATTATCCGTGTCTATAGCGAGGCTTCATCAATGGAGGAGGCTGACGCACTGGGCAAGAAGATAATGCAGGTGGTTTACGACATGCAGAAATAATATAGAATTGATTATAATCTTTGTTATGCATCCGGGGCTGTGGCTCCGGATGTATTTTTATAAGCTAAAATATCTGAGGCTGATCTTACTTCTATACAAAAAAATAACGGACAACAGCGTTAGATGTATCTTTCCGGCTGTTGTCCGTCTGCATTTTATGAATGTTAGAAAGTAAGTGTAAAATCAGATGCCCATAAGCGGCAGAATTGACGGTGTAAGCAGTGAGGTCAGGATGCCGTTGATCGTAAGTCCAAGACTTGCGTAGGCTCCGTGCACCTTGCTCACGTCCATTGATGTTGCCGTACCCATGGCGTGTGCCGCCGTTCCCATAGACAGACCTTGTGCCACAGGGCTGTTTACGCGTGCAAATCCCATTGTCTTATAGCCCGCCACCGCACACAGCAGACCTACGCACACCACTACGGCTGCCGTAAGCGACGGTATGCCGCCGATGCTCTTCGTTACTTCCATTGCGATAGGCGTGGTTACAGATTTTGGTGCGAGCGACATTATCACCGGCTTCGACGCACCGAGCGCTTTAGCTATAAGCACTACCGATATAATGCCTGCCAGACAGCCTGCAAGCTCTGACATAAGTATCGGCAGAAACTGTTTCTTTATCGTTTCAAGCTGCTGATACAGCGGTACGCCAAGCGCCACGACGGCAGGCTGAAGCCAGAATTCTATCATGTGTCCGCTCGTGTTGTATGTTTCGTATTTTACGCCTGATATCTTCAGAAAGGCTATCAGCACGCAGATGCTCACCAGAATGGGGTGCATTATTGTCCAATGAGTCCATTTGCGGAGCAGCTTTCCGAAGAAATAGCTGCCGAACGTGAGGGCGATAAGAAAAAATTCGTTTGACAGATAGCTCATTGGTCGCCTCCTTTCCTGTTTACGGCTTTTCCATAAATCTGATGAACCCATCCCGTTACGGCCAGTACAATTACCGTGGATATGGCCGTTGAGATTACTATTGGCCAGAATTCAGCCTTAATAATGTCGAAATAGAGCATAATGGCAACGCCGGGCGGAACAAAGAAAAATCCGATGTTTGCTACAAGAAAGTCTGATATGGTCTTTACCCATTCCAGACGTATTATCTTCAGCTTCAGCAGAAGAGTAAGAATTAGCATGCCCAGGATGCTCGACGGCAAAGGTATGCCTGTGAGCCATATTATCAGCTCACCCAATGCGAGACAGCCAAACAATATGGCCAGTTGTCTAATCATCATAACCTTTAAAACAAATAATCTTTTTACCTAACGGGGTGCAAAGGTATATCGTTTTTAACTGATATACAAATTTGTTAACACTTTTGTGCCTTCATTTTTTATGCTGCTTACAGTTTGTCGTATATTTGCTTGATCTGATTGCATGTTTTGATTTAATCTCAGTTTCCATATTTGCAGTATCAGTTATGGTCATTTCTTGTTGATTTGTTTGTTTGCTTATGCAGCAGTGGATGAGCTCCTGTGTGCGAGGAGACTGTTGCGGCTGCTGACTTATTAGAACTTTAGCGTGTTTTTGATATAGATAAAATTTGCAATCGCTTTTCTGATGTTGTATTTTTGCGGCAAGGATAACAAATAATTTCTTATATCATGAATAATACATTTAAAGTAAGTTTGTTCAAGAACTTCCTTAACAGGGAGACTATTGTTAATTGTGAGTTGGACGAGTTGGTGGTTATGATCAGGCAGGGACGCTATGCCGGTGCTTTGTCAGACTATCGCTGTTACAGTCCGTTGCTGTCTTCCGGCAAGCCAGTCTCATGTTCCCGGCGCGATGTAATGACTGCCGACAACCGCATTCCGCGCCTTTGTTTCTCTTCCGTATATAAGCGCCGCAACGGCAAAAGAATTGTAGTCGGACACAACGGACTGCTTTTCATCGAGATAGCAGGGCTAAAGAGCTTTGATGAGGCTGTGCGCATACGGCGCGTTGCATCGCGCCAGCCATACACAATGTTGGCTTTTATCGGTGCGAATGGATTGTCTGTTATTGTGGTTTGTTCTATTTCGCAGGCCGACGGCACTGTTCCATGCGATACGGAGGCCTGGCGCAGGCTAATGACAAAGGGCTACAGACTTCTGCATTATATATATTCGTCACAGCTAAAGACCGAAATATCCATGCAGACAGGCACAGCCGAGGCTATGTGCCTTATGAGTGCCGATGCCGGAATTTATTACAATCGTGAGGCTTTGACATTGATTGTGTGTGAGAATGATGTATATGACACTTTTGATGTATGCCGTTCGCATGCTTTTGAAGCCGATGAGTCGCCTCTTCCGGGCAAGTCGTCTTCAGAGGCTTATCGCTATATCTTTTATTGCTGCTGGAATCATGTGCTCGATTCTGAGCTTAATCAGGACGACCCTTATTATGCTGAAAGCGCCATACAGAAGTTAGCCTTTTTGTGCCGTAAGTCAGGTTTGCCGCAGCAGATGTGTGTAGACCGCACGATGAACCTTGGCACTATTAATGCAGAGCGCGGACTGGTTGAGTTGCTTTTTGAGCAGGCTTATCGTCAGGCGGAAGACAATCCTAACCCGTTGAGGTATGTCGAAGCTCCCCGGCTTCAGGCCATAAAGCTGGATAATTTTTTCAGTACACGTTATGTTATGCGACGTAATGTGCTAACGGGTGTGGTGCAGTATAAACGCATCGGAGCTTGTGATGCCGATTACCTGCCCGTTACGCAGGAAGTTATCAACACAATAGCCGTGAAGGCGCAGCGTGAGGGCATCAGGGTGTGGGCTCGCGACATAAAGGAGCGTGTAAACTCCACGCTCGTTGCTGATTTCGATCCGTTGAACCATTGGCTTGAGTCATTGCCTGAATGGGACGGATGCGACCGTGTTAAGGTCTTCGCGTCGCGTGTGCCTACCGACAATTCTCGTTGGCCGGAATACTTCTGCGTATGGATGCGCTCAATGGTTGCTCACTGGATGGGGCTGGATGTCATGCACGGCAACGACCTTGTTCCTCTGCTCATTGGCAGTCAGGGCTGTGGCAAGTCGTCGTTTGCCAAGATTATATTGCCGCCAGAACTCCGTGCCTATTATAACGACCGTATTGACTTCCGCAACGACAACACGCTGATGCGTGGCCTGTCATCCTTTGCCCTTATCAACATCGACGAGTTCGACCGCTATTCGGCCAGTAAGCAGCCGCTGATTAAATACATCATTTCAAAGAGTGAGGTAACTGCCGTGAAGGCATATCGCAGCAATTTTTCAACCGAGCGCCGTTATGCAAGCTTCATTGCCACTACGAACAGCAGGCATCCTCTGACCGACCTTACCGGTAGCCGAAGGTTTGCGTGCGTGGAAGTTACGGGTAACATTGATTTTACTTCGGCTGTTGATTATCAGCAGCTTTATGCCCAGATTATAAGCGAAATACGTTGCGGTGCCTTGTGTTATCTCAACACGACAGTCACGGAACGTCTGATGGACGACAACATGTGCTTTATGCGCATTTCTGATTTTGGTTCGGCCGTAGCCCGTCTCTTCCGCATTCCTGAAACCGATGGGGCGGGGCATGAGATGTCTGTTGGCGATATAGTATCCGCAGTCTGTCGTGCATATCCGCGTCTGCCATTGTCCGGGTTGTCTGATAAAAGCGTAGGCATAACGCTGAAGCGTCTAGGTTTCAGCAGGCGCCACACGCGCACCGGAGTGCGTTATATCGTGGAGCAAATAGGAAAATAATTTTTTCTTTAGAAACTCATCACTCGTCACATTATGCTATAAGGTGCTTGCTGTCAGGTGGTTATAGTGTGATGAGCTGAATTTTCAACTCATCACACTATATGTTTTTCAGCTTTTTCAGGCCTTTATTAGATGTTTTCTTAATGCAGAATTCAGACAAAAAATTGTTTCTGAGTATAATTAATCCTGTTTTTGGTTGACCAAATATGCTAGTGTGATGAGTTGAAATTTTAACTTGTCACACGATAAATCGTTGAATATAAATAAGTTATGTCCAATTGTGACGAGTGATGAGTTTCTAAAGAAAAACTTTTTTATTATATGCGTTGTCAATAAGATATGTGCCCTTTCGTGATGTAAAAGACCACCTTTCGCATTCTAAAAACTATGCTTTTGCAATGCGGAATGATACGTATCAGGATGTTTGAAAATCAATAGTTTATGATGAAAAACGCCTGTCTTTTCCGTTTTGGAAAGACAGGCGCAGCTTTTACTATATCCACATTCTAAGATGTGAAAATCCCCATTATTATTTAACTAAAACTTTTTTTACCAAGTTTCCTACTTTTACAATATATATACCGTTGTTCAGGTTGAAGGTACAGTTGCCGTCAACATTGCTTTCTGCCACTTTTACGCCTGAAACATTGTAAATAGCAACCGGCTTATTAGCAGCGCTGACATTGATGTAGCCTTTGCCTGCAGTTATGCCTTCTTTCATATCGTTCATCTGGTATATGTTAGTGCTTACCGGTCCTGTAAGTGTCATGCTGATGCCTGTGTATGCTTCGTCTACTCTTATATAATGTTTGCCCGGAGTAGTAACAGTGGTTTTCCAAGTGCATAGCATATTGTAGTCCTCGTCGAATGAGTTTTGAAATTCCATTACAACACCATTAGTTCCGTTGAGTGCATCTTCTTCGTTGGCAAACCATACAGGGTTGGTCATAAACGGAGCATTGGTTGTAACAGTGACTTCTCCTTCTTCAAGCGGAACGACATACCATAACGGTTTTGTTGCCTCAACTTCCGGTAATTCTACTGCCTCTCCGTCTTTAAGCTCGATAGCCGTATTTGCTGACTCGCCTTCCTTAAATTCTCTTTCGGTGAAGGTCACATTGTTGCCCTTTGATGCTGTTGTTATCTTGACATTTACAAGGAAAATGTCGCCTGCAGCAGCTGAAAGATCAACATAGTAAATAGTAGAAGCTGTTGTTCCGTCGAAGTATGCTCTTGATATTGCTACAGGCTCACCGTCCTTGCCTTTGCAGTAATAAATTTCGTCATAGCCCATTGTATTGTAAGGCTTGTCACTCTCGATAGTTAGAACGCCATCTTTCTTCATGGTATATTGCAGCCAGAGGTTACTCGGCACTTCGTCTCCAAATGTATAAGTGTCACCGTCTACTATTATCGGGTTAGTGCGTCCTTCTCCGAGATCATATTCTTTTTCCTCTATGGTGAATTTCTGTCCGTCCAAGGCTCCGTCTATTTTAATGAGATATGTTGTTCCTTCGAGAATTTCAAGTACGTATGCCATATTTTCGTCTCTTGTAGTAGTATATGAGCCGTCGTATGGGCCGGTGCCCTTCGGGAATGAAACGAACATATTAGACGGTCCGCTGAAATACAGTTTGCCGGTTATTGTGGCTGTATACTTATAATACTTAATGTATCCGTTCTTGTTTTCAACGGTGTTTTCACCTTTCACGGCTGTTATAGGATCGGTGATAATGTCTCCCTGCATTATGTCCTCCATTGAAACTTTAAATGTGATAGGCTCTGTCTCGCTTGAAGTCCATTTGATGATATAGCGCTGACCCTGTTCACCTCCGCTTACTTGTGTGTATACGCCATTATTGCCAGAAGCAGTGTTGTAGCTGTTTCCTATAGGATAAATTTCAACTTTTGTGTATCCGCTTTGTATTTCAGAAATGGCCTTTACATCAAGGATTTTGTTCCACTGTGCCGGAACATCTACCGCATAGAATGTTGTCGTGTTAGACGCTTCCGTTGTGATTTCTGATGGAATTTCGCTGATTACAATAGGGTTCGACTCTTTGTCTCCTGCTTTATAGTCTTCGCATGTAAAGGTCATAGTCTGCTCTTCTGTCGTAGCCTCAGTCTTGTTTACACATACGAAATATATAGTGTTTGGCTCCTGCATCTCCCAGCGTGCGTTGAAGCTGCCTTCTTCAGATGTGGCCAAAGTATATCCGGCTTCAACCAGACTCTTGTCTTCCGGGAAAATCTTAACCTGTCCGCCTGGAAGTTCGCTTGTGCTACTGACAACGCCGTATCCGGCTCTTTCGTTTGAATATATGTAGTAATAAGTACCGGCTGCTGCAGGAACAGTGTTGTCGCCTTCTTTCAGCAGGAATGGCATGTAGAGTGAGCCGCGTTCGGCATCTTCAAATGTTACGTCAAGCATGAAAGGAGAATAGTTGTCGAATCTTATCAGATATGTCTTTCCTTCTTCTACCGGCATCTTGCATTGATGTTGTGAACCGCGGTCGATGGCGAATGTCGGGTCGAATCTGAGTCCAATAGATCCTTCAACTGCAATGCCCATTACGGCTGTAGGTGCAGTCATGACAAGTAACCCTTCTTTGTCTGCCGTGTAAGTGGCATAGAAAACTTGATCAGAAAATACATACTGATTTCCCATGTAATACTTGTTTCCTGGTGAAATAGGCATAGGATCATCCTCGGTATGACCTTTGCCTAAATCCGGTAAAGGAGTAGTTTTCAAGTCGAACGTAGCTTTGTTGCCATCGTATACAGGTATTTGAAAATAAATTGTACTGCCGGCCTTTAACGGGAAATTCTGTGTGATGTAGAATTCGCTCTGAGCTGGCTTTACAGGAATTCGTTCGTTGCCTTCGAGTTCAAACGCCTCTAATTGCTGTATGCTGGTTGCCTCAATCGTAAGTATGCTGTTCTCTTCAGCAGTGTATTTCCAGTAAACGTCCACTTCTTCTTTTGTATCAGGCGTATATTCATTATAACCTACACGCAGGTTTATCGCTGTTTCGGGCGAGTTTTGTGCGATGGCTAAGCCTGACATTGCAGCTAGCAACATTGTTGCAAAAAAATGTTTCTTCATAAGCTGTAAGTTTTAAAAGTTAAACAAGAATTGCAGCATGGGATATTATCTTCAGTTTCGATGGAATAAATCGCACAGGGAAATATTCCATGCTGCAAATATTATATATAGTGTCCGGAAATGTTTTATCTTATGACATATTTCTTGCTGCCCTTGATGTATATGCCTTTTGTGAGGCCTTTAAGGCTGCCGTTGGTGCGCACTAAGCGTCCGTCGATGGTATATATGTCGTTGTCATTCTTTGCTTCATCAGAATTTATTGTTTGCTTGATTCCTGATGCAACACCTTCTTCGACAGTGACATTTGCTATCTGTAAATAAGACATTCCATTTACAGGATACGGGCTTACGAGGTGTATGCCTATGCAGCGTGCTCCGTCTGTTCCGGCTGGGACATTAAATTCGTATTCAGAGTAGATCCAGTTGTCGCCTGATTCATTTAACTGTGGCTTGAACGTAAATTCATCAAACATTGCATGTTCGGTGTAAACGTTGTTGCTGCCTAAAGTGAACTGCAGTTTCTCTTCGGCTGTGCAGCGTATTTTCAATCTAATCTTGTAGCTCTTTGAAGCATTAAACTCGAGCGGAGGGCTTATCAGCCATTCGTCGGCGTCGTTTCCGTAGTTTTCAATACCTGGGTTGACTATGTATTCAGCGCAAGGTGTAGTATCGTCAAACTGCAGCGGTCCCCATTCAGATGTATATGTCCAGCTGTATGCGTCTTTATTGGCGTCGTAAGCCATCCACTGATTTTCAAAATATGTCATGTTTGAGAAATCTTGTGTCATCGGGAGAGTCATTGCCTTGCCGAGTACATAGGCTTCGGGCATGTTTACAGCTGTCTCACCATATTCGTTGCATGCATAGATGACGTATGTGTAGCGTCCGATGCGTGTCATCTGGTCGTCTGTGAACGTGGTTTCTTTCAGGTTTTCAACAACAGTCTTGTTGTCCGGCTGGCGCACGATCTTATATGTCAGTCCGTCAGGAGAGAAATATCCTCCGTTAAAGCCTTGTGTAGGTGCGTCCCATGACAGCTTGGCTGAAGCACATCCTTCGCCTACGACGAATTTCATGTTAGACACCTGTCCAGGCATGTCGTTGCCTACAAATACCGTTGCGCGGGCCTTGCCGCCGTTTCCGGCCTTGTTTACGGCATAAATAACGTATGCGTAGTCGCCGTCTGCGTCAATATTGTTGTCGTCATAAGATTTCGCATTAGCTTCAAGAGTTGCAATCTTTTCTCCGTTACGCTCTATCACATAACCTGTAACGGCATCAGCCAATGTCTCGCCGCCGAAAGAAGTTGTAGGAGCTTTCCATGTTATGTGTGCTGTCCTTGCACCTTTCTCTCCTGGTGTAACTGTGAATTCTGCCGGTTCTGCAGGAGCATTGTCTCCGCCTTCAGCAAACGGGATGTAGAGAGCCATGAATGATGAGTTGATACCAATCTGTCCGAGATTCTTCATCGTTACATTTTCTGATGTCAAGTCGATGCACAGCATGTGCGCTTGTATGCCCTTGTCATAATCATATGAGCATGCTGCCCAATACAGAAGACCAGTAGAATGGTCGAATTCCATTGTCTGATTCTGTGACAATCCTCCGAAACCTGTCTGCAATATTCTTGTTACCGAACCGTCATTCTTGTTCACCTTATATAGCACGCCGTCATTGGCGCCTACGCCATATAATGTTCCGTCCATGTCGGCAGCAATGACGCCAAGAGTTTTTTGCAGCGTTGTAACCTTTGTAAGCATACCGTCTTTAAGGTTGACGCTATACAGGGCCGATTCTCCCTGAAAGAAGCCTATTGCGTACATGGTCTTAGAACTATAGTCATAGGTCATGTCCTGTGTCTTGAAGTTAGTGCCTTGTGCGGCAAGTCCTTCCGAACCCAGCACGGTGTAACGGCCCGTCGTTATATTGTATGATATAAAGTCGCCGTTCTGAGGACCCATAAATGAGTCGTAGACATACTCATATGCATAGAAGACGTCGTCTACGGCAGCTCCCGAATAGATGCTCTTCATGTTTCCATAAGGATATATTACGTCAGCTTTTGAAAGATCATTGAGGTTTAATGAACAAAAGCCGTAAGCACCTGACAGAGCTCCGTTGTAGTTAAAGTATCCATACATTTTCCTGTTTACGGTTGATGCTGAGCCGCTGTCTGCAGCATACGCAGATGTGTTGGCGCAAATAATAGCCAAAACTGCAAGCATGGAGAATAAAATTTTCTTCATAATGGTACTTTTTTTAATGTTAATAATTAGGGTCTTGCTAAAATAACTTTTTTAATTAACTCACCGCATCTTACAATGTACATGCCACATCCTGGAGTGCATGTTATATGCCTTTGGGCTGATTTCAGTATAATGCAGCCGTCAGCTGAGAGTATGAGTACATCAGACTTTTGCGGATTGTCAATATTTATTGTTCCGTCGGTCGTGCTGATGCGTGCCAGTTCTTGTCCTGCTTCGTGTGATTCAATGCCTGTTGCATCGCTCTTGAAGTCGAAAGTGATCACACCGTTGTTTTCTCTTATGTTTGTTATCGGACAGTTTACCGCATCAGATGTAGTATGCCATTTCGCACCGGGCATTGACGTGTCTGTAAACTGTGTGTTGTTGCTTGTTCCAGGGAACGGATCGCCGGCCTCGGTGCCGTCAGAAGCATGTCCGTCTGCAGGGATAAGAGAAACATGCTCATAGCCTGACGAAGAAGTGTTGACACGATTGGTCTTCCAGAGGGAAGGAATATAATGTATTTGCGAAATTATCAGTCCGTGACCGTCGAGAGCCTTGTCCCAGCCTGTCTGCTGGCGGTTTTCTAATGTGAAGTATTCGTTGTTGTCTGTTCCGCATACAATGAAGTATGCCTCGTTTGATTCAGACAATGGGTTTAGTGTCAGGTCCTTGGCAGGTTCGCTAAGCACCACAGGTTCGAGCCAGCCTACAGTATATTTGTCCATTGCTGTGTATCCGGCAGGAGTCTTGCTGTCGTCATTGTATAGTCCGTTGCACATCACGTCCCATGTAAGCATGCCTTGCATTCCCGAATATGCTGCGTCGTATATGTCAGGCAGTCCGAGGATGTGGCTGAATTCATGACAGAATGTGCCGATGCCGTCGAGAGTTGTTCCTTCATGGCCTCTCAGCTCACATGAACATGCAGCCTGGCCTAAATACAGTCCGTCATACATGTTCCAGCTTTCGTAAGTCAGGTCTACGGCCTGTGGCCATATTGTTTCTTCGCTGCCGCCCTGCGACTGTCCGTAGCCGGCATATACTACAAAGATAAAATCAACATATCCGTCGCCGTTGTAGTCGTATTTAGAAAAGTCGACGTCTGTGTTTTTGTCTGCCATGCTGCATGCATCTATCATCATTTCTGCAGCTCTCTCGTCATAGCCGTAATATGCCATTTCGTGAGGAAGGTCAACAGGGCCGACAATATCAAATGTAGGAACAAATTTTCCGGCAGACTGTGCGGTGAAATAGCTCTTTATGCTTCCCGAAGCATATGGGCCTGAATAGTCTTCATCGTTTGCCATGCTGTTATATATGTCATGGATGTTGTCAGTAGAAAAATTCTGGTCCTTAAACTTGGCTAAAATTATAAGCCCGCGGATATTGCCTATTGTAGGGAATACAGGCTCTATGACGCTTGGTGTGCTTTGACTTTTTACTCTTTGTGCCTTAGAGGCTATCTCCTGGCGCTTGTCCCTATAGGCTACGGCAAGCTTTTGCTTGATAGCCTGCTGGTCTAATGTCTTTATAAACTGGCGTTCTTTTGCATCGCGGCTTGTTGCGTTGTGTGCCACCATTCCTGTTGGTGCCACTTTATTGTCAACAATTTCTGCGTATCTAAGGATTCCGTTCGTATCGGGTAGAAGGATGAATCCGTCTTCACTTATATAATGGTGCATGTATTCGTCACCATTCAAATATACTGTAATAGTCGTTCCATCAGCCTGATTATATAATATTTTGTTGGGCCAGGCCGGAGCAGCGTATGCACTGTTTAAACAAATTAGGCAAGCTGCAATGGTAATACAAATATTAAGGTTTTTCATACTATTGGGAATATTAAGTTTATTCGTAATTAAGTTTTTATGTCTGCTAAATTATATCTTTTATTACAGATTATACAAATAAGTACATCCAAATTCTTCACATTTCACGAAATATTAAAAAATAACTTGCATTTTACGATTTTATCTATATTATTGTCTTATATTTTGTTTAATTTTGCAATGGAAGACGATTAATAGTCTGTCGGTTAAATTATTAAATTCCTAATACGGTATGTTTAAACACATTATTTTCATCATATTGCTATTTTTATTTCCTGTATGCCATTCTTATGCGTCAATGCCGGCAAGTACAAAATCTGGAATGATAAAAATAATAGCCGATGGTTTGTATAAGGATGGTAATTATCCCTTGGCCCTTACATATTATATAAAAGGTATGGAAATGGCGGAAAAAGAAGACGACAAGCGCACATACATGGCATGCATCGGTAATATTGCCAATATTTATGAAGCTTTTGGTGATTATGAGGCAAATCTGTTTTATTTGTTAAAAGGATATAAGATGTCGAAAAAGCTTAATGACGACGAGCTGATAAGCAAATACCTTATTAATATAGTGCCTGCATATTGTCATTTGGGGAATATTGAAAAGGCAAAAGAATATTATGATATAGCCAAGAAGATGTCAGTCAGTAAAAACTCCATACAATGGGAATATTTTTTAATATATAATTCTGCTAGAATAAAGCAGGCTGAACATAAGTATGACGATGCTGTAAAGGAGCATTTAAGAGCTGCTACATATGCCGAGAAAAGAGGCTTGGATGACATATATGTCCTATATCAGGAGTCTGAGATAGGAAATATACTCGTCAAAAAGCGTGATTACGGCAATGCTATAAAATATGGAGCGAAATGTCGGGATATGTCTGTAGAAATTGATAATGCCGAGATGGAAATCAATGCATACAAAATTCTTTATGAGGCGTATGCCGGAAATGGAAATAGCGATTCTGCTAGAAAATACAGAGTCTTGTATCTTGAGACTTATGACTCTGTATTTAGTGCAAAGGGAATGAATAAGGCAAGGGGCAAGTTGCAGGAATATGAGTCTCGTAAAAGTATGGAAGAAATAAGTTCGTTAACTTCAATCATCAATATTTATACTTTGGCAGTTACATTAATTTCTGTTTTGTTGATAATTACGATTGTCCTGGCTGTTGTGTTAATACGCAAAAATCGTAATTTAAGAAATGCACAACGATTGCTTATCAACAAGAACAATGACTTAATAAAATCAGACAGAAGCAAGGTGGCGGTAGTGCCGTCTTGCACTGATAATGATGATGTTGCCGATGACGAGTTTGACGGCAATGCCGGTGGGGTTGACTTGACTCAGGAACAGGCTGATGCCCTTCTTACGAAAATAACAGAAATTATAAATACGCCTGAAATAATTTCGAACCCAGACCTCAGTTTAAAGACTATAGCAGACATGGCAAAATCAAATACCAAATATGTTTCTTTTGTTATTAATAAAACATACAATAAGAATTTCAGGACATACATTAATGAAAAGCGTATCATGGAGGCTTGCAGAATGCTTTCGGATAATGAGCATTATGGATATATGACCATTCAGGCTATTTATGAGGAGGTAGGATATACCAATGCGACAAGTTTTAATCGTACATTTAAGAAATTTAATGGAATGACTCCTGCTATGTATAAAAAGCTGGCCACTAAAGAAAAGTAAATGTTTTCAAACTATAAGAAATTTTTGATGAGAAACTTGGCACTTTGCTTCAAAAGTATCCTACTTACGCTATGTAAATAATAGGTTAATGATTTGAAACTTATGCATATTGTTTTGTACTTGCAAGACATGTTGTTATTGTGAACGCTTGTTGCAATAAATTTATGTATTACTTCAGGTTTTTTTGTCTATAAAATTAAATAATTTTGTAGTTATGTTGAATTTTGTTATGATTAAGCCTCTGCCGCTCATTATTTGTATCCTCCGTTTTCTTTTGTTTTTAATGTTGTCAGCAGCATTTTTTGTAAGTATTATTAACATGCTCTTGTTTATAAAACCTTATTAAAAGTAAAATGCCTGTTGTTGGGATAAACTGTTGTGTAGTTTATATGTTTTTTATATATAAAATAAGGTTTTTCTTTGCATTTTTAAATTTATATCTTTACTTTTGCCGAAATTTAGTATGTTAAAAAGAAAAACTAACCAATGATTACATTTATTTTAAGTTTGGTTGCCCTTGTGGCAGGTTATTTTATTTATGGGCGCATTGTTGAGCGTGTTTTTGCTCCTGACAACCGTCCTACACCGGCCGTGAGCAAGGCCGACGGTGTTGACTATATCGTATTGCCGGGGTGGAAAATCTTTATGATTCAGTTCCTTAACATTGCCGGCACCGGCCCAATCTTTGGTGCGATTATGGGTGCCAAGTTCGGACCTTCGGCATATCTTTGGATTGTCTTCGGTTGTATTTTTGCCGGCGCAATGCACGACTATTTAAGCGGAATGTTGTCTATACGTCACGGCGGAGCCGGATTGCCTGAGCTTGTTGGGCATTATCTGGGAGGCGCCACAAAGAAGGTGATGCTGGTGTTCTCTATTTTTATGCTGGTGATGGTAGGGGCTGTGTTTGTATATAGTCCTGCGCTTATTTTGGGCGCTCTTTCCGGCGGTGGCACAACGTGGGTGTATATATGGTGTGTAATAATATTTGCATACTATTTCCTTGCCACAATGCTTCCTATCGACAAGATTATCGGTAAGATTTATCCGCTTTTTGCCATAGCCATGCTTTTCATGGCCGTTGCGCTTATGGTAGTGCTGTTTGTAAAATGGCCGCAGCTGCCAGAACTTACTGACGGCTTAAACAATATGTCGCCCAAGGCCGGTCCTATATTCCCATGCCTTTTTATCACCATTGCCTGTGGCGCTATCAGCGGATTCCATGCCACTCAGAGTCCGCTCATGGCCCGTTGTATGGCACATGAGAAGCAGGGTCGTCCGCTGTTTTACGGCGCGATGATCACCGAAGGTGTTGTGGCGCTTATATGGGCAACAATATCTTCTTATTTCTTTTATGGCGGAGCGGCTCAGGAGCTGGGTGTGCCTCTTACGCTTCAGGCACCCGAGGTTGTGACAACCGTTTCGTCTGGCTGGCTCGGTGTGTTTGGCGGAGCGTTGGCCATGCTTGGCGTTGTTGCGGCTCCGATAACCAGCGGTGACACGGCTTTGCGCAGCGCGCGCCTTATCATTGCAGAGTTCCTGAATATAGAGCAGCATTCTATACGTCGCCGCATTTATATATGTCTGCCGTTGTTCCTCGTGACGTTCGGTTTCTTATGGTTTAATATTGCCGACGAAGACGGTTTTAACATTATATGGGGCTGGTTCGGATGGGCCAACCAGACGTTGGCCGTGTTTACGCTCTGGGCATTGACGGTTTATCTTGCGCGCAAGTCGAAGCCTTATATCATAACTCTTATTCCGGCCATGTTTATGACGGCTGTGTGTTCGTCGTTCATACTGGTATATAAAAATTCGTTTGCCCTTGGTGCTGTTGCCGGATATATTACGGCTGTAATTGTTTTTATATTGTCCGGTTTGCTGTTTATGTTATGGCATAAAAAGTATTGCCAAAAGAGCAATGATAATGATTAGTGTTTTGCGGTTATGACGTGAAACGTGCTCATGGCTTTTGTGATAATAAATAAGTGAAAGGAGCTGACGGACAACAGATTTATAATCGTCCGTCAGCTCCTTTTTTATGTCGGTTTGACTATGTCTTATTATAGTTGAGTGCGGTTTACCACAAATTCTAATGATTTGGGTTAAACCTAGGCCGGTATTCAGCTTTGGTCTGTTTGGGTTAAACGTATTATCCGAATATTCCTACAACGTATTTTGTTAAAAAGTATCCGCCAACCACAAGCCATACATAAAGCATGCCTGCAAGGAGGAACGGCTTGGCTCCGGCCTGTTTGAATTTCTTGATACTTGTATCGGTTCCTAGAGCAGTCATGGCCATTGTGAGCATGAAGGTGTCTATATATTCAATAGCTCCGTTAAGCGGTATGTCTTTAACGGTAGGGGCGTCGCAAAGATACTGTAAGAGCGAGTTTATGCAGATTACGCCTATGAATCCGAAGGCAAACCATGGAATGGTTATTTTGCTCTTTTCCTTGCGTCCGTCGGTAGTAACCTTTTTACGTCCGGCCAGTGCGAAGCTCATGACAACAAGCACCGGGGCGAGCATCATAACACGTATCATCTTTGTTATCGTTGCAGTGCCTGCTATGCCCAGACTGTCGGTAGGGTCCATGGCGTTGCCGGCTCCTGCCACGTGTGCCACCTCGTGGAGCGTGCTTCCCGTATAGACGGCAACGGCAGTGTCGCTCAGTCCTGAAAGGATTCCCGCGCGATACATTATTGGATAAAGAAACATTGACAGTGTGCCGAAGATAACCACCGTTGATACGGCGATGGCTGTCTTGTGGCTCTCGCATTTAACCACCGGCTCGGCTCCCAAAACGGCCGCGGCTCCGCAGATGGCGCTTCCGGTAGATGTCATCAATGCTGTGTCACGGTCGATTTTTAACATGCGTCCGAATAATATTCCAAGAAAAATAGTTCCGGCCACAATGATTGTGTCTGTAATTATAGCCGGAAGGCCAACGGCAGCCACCTGAGTGAGGGTAAGTCGGAATCCGTATAATATGATACCCCATCTTAAAATGCGTTTGCTGCAAAACCTTATTCCGGGCACCCATCTCCATGGTAATCTGTTGCGCAGACTGTTGGCATAGAGCATGCCAAGAATGATTCCGATGATTAGAGGACTAAGTGACAGTTGTTTAATTACTGGAACATCCGCAAGATAAAAAGCCGCGAACGAGAATAATGCAATCAGCAAAATGCCGTGAAGGGTGTTTGCTCTGTTTCCTTTTTCCAACATAATAATTACCTTTGTTAATGATATTAAACTTTATTACTTGTTTTTCGATTTATATGTGCCTGAAACCTGTCGGCAGGGCATGCTGTTTTGTCTGTAATTTTATTTACGGTTGCAAAGGTAATTAAATTTTCGTTATGAGATATATTTTAAATTTTTATACTCTATAACCTGAAGTTATTATACTGCGTCGGGTAAACTCTTTGAACTTCTCGGTCAGCGGTGAGTCCTTGCCGGCTGAGGCTACAAAGCAGAAATGGCGGCTGAAGCTAAGGCCAGTTATGTCGATAACCCTGAACACACCCCTTGCCAGTTCTTCCCTTACAGAGAATACCGACACTATGCCCACGCTGCGGCTGTGGCGCAGAAATGCCTTTATGGCCTCGGTGCTGCCAAGACGTATACGTATGTTAAGTTCCGACGGCCTTATGCCGTGGTGCTCCAGCTCGGTCTCTATTACTTCAAGTGTTCCTGAGCCTTGCTCGCGTATGACTAACGGCAGACGGCACAGTTCCTTTGGAGTAATTTCTTCGGGTATCAACTCGTTGCCTGCCGGTTTTATTATAGTTACAAGTTCGTCTTCGAGAAAAGGCTCATACTGAAGTCCGGCCGAATGGGTGATGCCTTCTACCATGCCAAGGTCGATGTCGTGGTTGAGCAGGGCGTTCTCTATGTCGCGCGAGTTGCCGTTGGTGAGCGACACCTCAATCTGCGGAAACCGTTCGGTAAATTCAGCCAGTATCTGCGGCAGCACATACTGGGCCACCGTGGTGCTTGCACCGATACTTATGTGTCCGCTGCTGCGCTCGTTTAGCAGGTTCATGTCATATTCCATGCGGTTATACTCATCGAGTATGCGGCTACAGTGTTCAAGCAGCAGCCGTCCTGCGTCGGTGAGCATTATTTTTCCGCCGGTGCGGTCGAACAGCCTTACCGAGTATTGCCGTTCCAGCTCGTTGATATGTTTCGTTATTGCCGGCTGACTTACAAACAGTTCTTTTGCCGCGCGTGTGAAACTCTTGTTTTTGGCAACACTATAAAATACTTTCAGTCTGAAATCTGACATATAACCGTTATTTGTTTCTTAACCAGACAAAAATACAACTAAAAAACGAGAAAGGAAAGTAAGGCGTGATAAAAGTGACAATAAGAAATAGAGAAGGATAATTTTATTTGTTTTATGGTTTCGTGAAACACAAAGATGAAACTAAGTTTATGTCTTGCGATGAGGCAGGTATGTTGTCTTATAGATACAAAAAGAGACTGTCTCAATATTGATTTTGAAACAGCCTCTTTTTATTGTTTAAGTCAGTACGCCACAGTCGGCGTATGCTTGTAATTCAAACTGTTAGTTGTTCTTGCTTACGAATATTGCGTTCTTTATTTCAATGGTTCCGTTATATGTAAGGTGAGCACCGATAACGGTAATTTCGTCACCAACTTTAAGACCGCTGTTTACCACGAAGTCATAACGTGCGTCGCCAGTAGCGCCATAGCCTGGATAGAGACCATAGAGATAAACCTCGTTTGTACCGTCAGATATATAAACATTGCCGTAATGGTCGTTTACAATATTTGTAATCGTTCCGGTTATCATATAGTTAGCGTCGCTGTCGGGAAGGCCCATGAAATCGGCGATTGATATGGTGGTTGTTGGATTCACCTCTGTTACGTCGCCGCCTACCAGCTCTACAGTGCCTTTATATGTGTCGTGAGTGCCAACAACAGTTACAATGTCGCCGTTCTTAACGCCTTTGGCTGCAGCATTGGTGCTCTTGTAAACCAAGGTAGAGCCGCTCCAGTCGGTCAGCGTGAAACTTCCGTTGTCCTGAACGTCTGTTGCCACACCCTTAAGGCGATATTGTGCATCGCCGTCGGCAGCAGCGTTAAAGTCAGCTACAGATACATCCTGTATGCCGCCTTGCTGTGTGATTGTAGTCAGTGTGGTGTATGTCTTACCGTCTGCCACAGTAGCAAGTGTCAGCTCTGTTGAGCGTATGCCTCCTTCGTTGGGTGCAGCCTTGAAGGTCAGTTCTGCAGATGTGCCGTTCTGCTTTATTGAAGCGATAGACAGCCATTCCTTGGCATCCTCTGGAATGTCTACTGACACGCCTGAGCCTTTTGTGGTTACATATGCTGTAATGGTGCCGCCATCTTTAGAAATGGCGTCTGCAGAAAGAGAGTCAACCTTGATAAGGCTCTTGTTGATGTCAACAACAGTAACGTTTACCAGCTCTACAGTTCCGTTGTAAGTAAGCTTCGGACCCTGAACTGTGATTTCGTCGCCTACCTCGATGCCAAGGCTGAGGAAGTTCTTCTCAGCGCCTGACGCGTCGAGAGTTCCGTAGATGTAAATCTCGCCTGTACCGTCGTTCAGATAGAGGTTTCCATAGGTGGTGTTGGCGATAGCTGTCACCGTACCTGTTACCTGATAAGTCTTGTTGTCAGGTCCGGCAATAACCTCGGCGCAAGTGGCGTTTGTGATGCTTACTTCACCCTGTACGACGTTGAGATGCTGCACCTTGCCGTTGCATGTTATTGTCATGGCGTCAGAGCTGCGGCCGCCTGTGTAAGGTTCTGCAGAAAATACGAGCTGTGTTTCACCGGCCTTGCCTACTGAGTCAGAATGCTCGTTAAATTTAAGCCAATTGGGCTTGTTCTCAAGTACCCAGTCGCCTTTGGCTTTTACAATGATGGTGTCGTTACCACCTTCCTCGGGGATGGATATGTATGATTTTGACACCTGAATGTCGTCAAGCAGAGTGATGTCATCGTCGTTTGCGCAGCTTGTGAACAAAGCCACAACACTCAGCAGAAGCAGGGAAAATATATTTTTTAGTTTCATAATTATACTTCCGTTTTAAAAATTAGTTGAATGTGTACTTGATGCCGATAGACATATACCAGCACTGACCGATTGCATGGTTTGCTGTCCATGTCTTTGTTGATCCGTTGATAGATGACGGAGTAGAGAACACAGCATAGCCGTCAGCGTCGGCTCCTTCATATTTCAGGATCTTTGCTTCTGTGCCGATAGCCGGGTTGAGAGTCTTGGCCACACCCCATGAAGAGTTGAAGAGGTTGCCGACGTTCTTGATGTCGAAGCTCAGGGTCAGCATGTGTTTGCATGCGCCAGTGTTGAACACGAAGTCGTGCTTGTAGCTGAAGTCGAAGCGGTGAACCCATGGAGAGTAAACGCTGTAAGCCTCTGCATATTCGCCCTGATGATTCTTCAGGTAGCTGTTGTTGTGTACATAAGCCATGAAGCGGTCGCGGTCGTCAGCTGTCTTGAAGCGGAACTGGTTCTTCTCAACCTGCTCGTCGGTCGGGATGAAGATCGGGTCGTAAGCCTGTCCGTCGCCGTTCATATCGTTCTGCAGCATGTATGTGTAGTTGTAAGAGCCGCGCCATCCCTCATAGATGAGGCTGAAGTGGTTGTGGCTGTTGTCGTGAGCAGTGATCTGTGCTATCACGCGGTCTGGCTCAACATACTGTGAGTTGTGCAGCTTGATGTTGTTAGGACCTTCTACTGAAGGCAGATATGCTATTGTAGAAGAAGCGTTAGAGCCGGGCATACCTGTAAGCTCCTTAGAGCAGGTGTGTGTATAGGCAGCCATGATGTCGATGTTCTTTGTAGGAGATGCGTATGCTGACAAGCTTGCGCTCCATCCGTAGCCCTTGTGTGTGTTAGACAGCACATAAGCAGGCACAACATCTTTGTTGTATCCGGTAGGGAATATCGGGCGGTTGTCAACACCGTTGAAGCGTGCAAATCCGCCTACATCTGGAATTGACCAGTCTTGCATTGTAACGCCATATATTGTTTTGTTGAAGATACCTTCGGCTGTGATTGTCAGAGGGAAGCCTACTGGTACAACATAGTCAATAGCCAAAGAAGTCTTCCATACCTCAGGCATCTTGAAGTCGGGGTCTACGGCTGATATCTGTGAAGGCAGAGTTCCGTCCTCAGGTCTGATTGTCTTAGGATAGCCCAGCTCGAAGAGTTTGTTCTGCAGGGCGTCGATAGTGGGATAGCCGTTCTCGTTTGTAACAAGTCCTCCGGCAAATTCTTCCATTGTGAATCCTTTCTTTGCAGCGTTTGCGGCATTGATGATTGCCTGATACTGCACCATACCTGAGTTTGTAGGCATGTTGGTGAAGAATACCAGCGGCAGACGGCCCTGGAATATACCTGAACCTCCACGCAGTTTGAGGGTCTTGTCGCCGAGGATATCCCATACGAAGCCTACACGCGGAGCTACAGTAAGATTAGAGCTCGGCCATTTGCCTGTGTCAATGTGGCGTCCGTCGTAGTCGAGGTCGTATATGGCCTTGTTTGTCATAAGGTCAGCGTTGCTGAAGAACATGTCGTCAAAGCGCAAGCCGTAAGTAAGCTTGAAGCGTGGATTGATAGACCACTCGTCCTGCAGATAGATACCGAGAGTGTTGAAGCTTACTTTCGCAGCCGGATCGCTCTTGCCGTCGTAGCCGTAGGTCAGGTTTACAATCTCAGGAGCAGCTCCGTTGAGGAAGTCGTCGAGTGAGTAGTAGCGGTAATATCCTGTACCGTTACGCATATAAGAGTTGAGCGCCATCTGGTGTTCAAACTTAGCTCCAAGCATAATCTTGTGGTTGCCGGCATAGTAGGTAACATCGTCCTTGATGTTCCAGATGTTATTACGCACGGCGTTGTTGTGTGTGAACAGCTCCTTACCGAGTGAAATGTAGGCCGTGTTAGTGCCAGTGCCGTCCATGATGTCTATGAAGGGGAAGTCAGCCGAATTGGTGAAACGCACATCATCGAGCTTAGAATAAGTAACCAAGAACTGGTTAGAGAGGTTCTCGGTGAAGCGGCTGTTAAGGTCGAGAGAGAAAGAGTGAACAAGATTGTCAAGAGCATACATAGAGTTGGCGTAGCTCATTGACATCTGTGAGAAGCGTCCGTAAGCCGAGCGCGTACCTCCGTCCATTGAAGATGCGTTGGTGGGGTTCCAGTTGCGGTTCTTCGTATAGTTGTAACGGAATGACAGATGGTGCATGTTGGTGATGTTCCAGTCGAGACGTGCCAACAGCTTGTAGTTGTTTTCGTCGGCAGGGAAGTTTGTCCATGAGCCAGTGTCGTAGCCGTATTTGTCTTTTACAAAGTTAGACACCTTCTCAAGGTCGGCCAATGTCGTACGTGAGATGTAGTTGTCTGCGTCGGCCACGCCGTCCACAGAACCGCGCCAACGGTTAACCACTGTAGGAGTCTTGCTCATTTCTCCGCTGACGAAGAAGAACAGCTTATTCTTGATGATCGGACCGCCGAGAGTGAAACCGTAAGTTGTCTTCTGGTCTTTCTCGCGTGCACCGCTTATCTGCTCGCGCTCAATGGCATCACCGCGCATATTCTCGTTCTGATGATATATGTAGGCAGTACCCTTGAAGGTGTTCGTACCTGACTTGGTTATGGCGTTCACGCCACCGCCTATGAAGTTAGTCTGACGTACGTCGTAGGGTGATATCACAACCTGCATTTCCTCGATGGCATCGATAGATATAGGGTTGCCGCCGCCGGGCAGACCGTCGCTCAGACCGAAGTTGTTGTTGAAGTTGGCACCGTCTACGGTGAAGTTGGCTGTACGGCCGTCAGTACCGGCAAAGCTCATTCCGTTTCCGCCGTAGGGAGACAGACGTGTGAAGTCGGTGATTGAGCGGCTTACTGTAGGCATGTTCTCCAGCTGTCTCAGGTTGATGTTGGTAGAGGCACCGGTTCTTTCTGCCGTAAATTTTGTAGCTTTGGCCGAAACCACTACTTCGCCCAGTTCATTGGCGTCTTCAGCGAGCTTTACGTTCAGGCTGTATGACTCTGCCAACTGCAGCGTCACATCTTTTGTAACGCTCGTTGTGTAGCCTATGTAGCTCACTTTGACGGTGTAGGGGCCGCCCACGCGCATACCGTTGATAGAGTAGCGGCCGCTTTCGTTCACCACGGTGTTATAGGTGGTTCCCGACGGCTCGTGCACTGCTGTTACGGTGGCGCCGATAGCCTTGTCGCCTCCGGCCGTAACCATACCGTTGATTCCTGACGTTGTCATCTGGGCCAGCATGGCGGTCGCAGAGAACAACATCAACACGAATAGAATTTCTAGACGTTTTCTCATACTGTTATTGTTTATGATTAAAAATAAAATTTTAATAATCTGACTTAATTTTTCTTTTCTAAGGCGCCTCTGTTACGTCAGAATGCGCCTTACAACTATTCCACATGCAAAATTAATTAAAAAATAGATATATTATGTTACAAGGCGATTAAAGTTGACCTTAAACCCTTAATTTTTTTATATAAACGCCCTTTTCGGCTATTTTGGACGTTAATTTTAATAAAATTTGTTTACTTTAATGCGTCGGCTGTGCATGTGGTGATATGCAAGGTAAGTTAAATTTCAATTGTTCACAGGGCAGCATGTTGTTTAATTCGACAAACATATTGGTGTCTGTAGATGTTTTATTTTTTGGGGGGCGTACTGTCTCTAATTTTTTCTTTGGCACGTTCGCCTGTGTCTGTAAAAAACAGATGACAATCTGCTAGATATGGAATGGCTGTTCTGCTGTATTCAAACGCAGCTTTAATCAATAATATGCGTGCTTTGTCTTGCCTCTAAAACAAATTCATCCTTGCCGTCAGCATAACGGAGCGGCCGCGCAAGTTGTATTCGGAATAAAATTCAGACATGGCAATGTTGTAAGAATAGACATACTTGTGTGTGTTGAGCAGATTGTTGCATTCAAGAGAATATTTCACTCGTTTATGATTCAGGTTAATTTTTAAGTTAAGCAACGCAAATGATTTGTTGCCAATTGCCAAATTGTTGTAATAGTGGTTCAGTCCAGTGTCAATACTTATGTTCATCGGCATGCTGAGGCTGAGCAGCAAGCTGTTGTTCATTGTGCGTATTGCCGGCATTGAATATCCGTCTGTCGTGCTTCCTTTAGACAGAAACATACTGCTGCCGGCATCGATAGACATGAAGTTGAACGGCTCTGCCTTTATTCCGGCTGTGAATACTGCCGCCTCAGAGTCATATCTCGTTATCTGCTCCTGGCGCAATACGGGCATGTGTCCTTTGCTGTATTGGGCAGTCAGTTTTATGCTTATGTTTTTCCAACTTATGTTTTTGCCTGCCGAAAGCATTACGGCAAATTCTTCACCACGGCTTGATGTGGTGCGGGCATACATGTGAGATAATATTCCGTTGAACGTTTCACCATATATCACTTTTGGACTTCTGCACGAATAAGAGGCATTGAGCGTTATGAATATCATGTTGAACGGATCTTTAAAGTCGATGTCAATGTCTGCTGCCTGCCATGTCATGCGTGGCATATAAGCCTCGTAAGATGCTATTTGACGGTAGCTGGTGAGGATATATCCTCCGTAAAGAGTTGACAATGAAGGGTATCTGTGGTCGGCTGTATAGTGGCTGCTTATTGTCAGGTTTGACAGCGCTTTCCATCTGACATAAGCTGTGAGCGAAACGTTGAAGTCGTTGCGGCTGATGCTGTTCTGCTGTATTTTCTGGTTGAGGCTCAGCATTTCGTACATCAGCGGAACGTTTATTCCTGCGTTAAGACTGCCGTCGTAATAGTCTAGCATCGCAGTTATTCCCGTTTTAAGGTGAGACAGATAAGTGTCATTAGCAAAATCGGTTACTCTCGTCGAGGCTGCTTCTGTTGTGTTCAGTACGCTTTCCATGCCGCTGTGGTTATAGTTGAGCGTGGCTTTGGGCGATATTCTGAAGTTTCCTATTTTAATTGCAGACAACATTTCAGCTGAGTTTTCAGTCATGAATCTGCGGCTCTTTACGTCTTGTCTCATCCCCGTATAATTTCCGTTGCCGAAGATTGAGTCATACATGCAAGGCATAACCGTCAGCGCCTGCGGCTTTTCTTCATAGGTGACGAGCGAGTTTACGGCCACGCCTTTATAGTCGTCTTTCTTTATTATCATGCTCAGGCGGTTTTGCATGCTTATGTTGCGTGTCCACAGACTTTGACTTATGGGTGCTTCACTGTTGTCGGTATAGCCTTTGCCGCTGTTCCAGTGAGCTGTCATACCGGCCGTTTCGCTGAGATATAGTTTCTCTTTGTTTATCTTATATTCAAAGTCGCCTTCAGCCCTGTTTTCTGTAGCAGCATCGGCTAACTGTTCCGATATCACGGTGTTGCTCCCGTCGGGAAGCAAATATGTAGTCTTGTCATAACTGTTTCTGTGTTCATGGTCGTTGGAGTAAACAATGTTAAGCCGAGTTTCGTGGTCATCGTCGTTTTTCCATACGGAATTAATACTTGCTGCGTGCGACTGATTAAAATAATAGTTGTGCTTGTCTATACCGGGCGGAGTAGGGCGCACAATGTCGGTAAACTGTTCAGCTTCGCCACTGTTGTTGCATGATGCAAGTTCTGCCGACACGTCAGTGCCGTCATTGGCCGTCTTATATGTTGCTATGTGCTGTCTCTTTTTTGAAAAATAAGTCATTACGGCTTCTTCGTGCCACATCATGCCATTGTCGTCGGCACCGACGCCGAGCAGTGCTTCCATATTTAACGTGCCGGCTGCCTCAGGTTTCAGTTTCAGGTTTATAGCTGCCTCGTCTGGGATAACGAGTTTTTTCAGGGCTTTCACTCCCTGATGGTTCTCCATCACCTGAACCGTTGCCACCATTTGCGCCGCAAGATTGTTGGTGGCAATGCTGTAACGTCCGGCAAGAGCGTCTATGCCGTTGATGTAAAGATGGCTTATATTCTTGCCCTGATAATAAATATGTCCGTTGTCGTCAACCTGAATGCCGGGCATACGCCTTAGCACATCGCCTATTGATATGTCGTTCTTGCCGATAAAGGCGTCGACCGAATAGTTGAGCGTGTCGCCAAGCTGCCAGATTTTACCCGATTTCACCACTACTTCCTGTAGCTCTATCGACTCTTTTTCTGTCTTATAGTTATGTGTTGCCGATATGTTCTTTACGGTTTCGCTTATTTTCTTTATGTTGAAGCCGTACACCATGAGCCTTATTTCACTCTCGTTGCTGTCAAACTGCAGTTTATAGCGTCCGTCGCTTTCCGTAAACGTGTATGCAATGACGCTTGTCGTGTCTTTTTCCGACAGCGCCATTACTGTTATGTCAGGCAGCGGTGTGCCTTTGCCGTCGGTAATCTTGCCTGTGAATATGGTCTGCGCGAAGGCTACACTATAGGCAGACATTAATATCAAGAGCAGTATGGTGTAACGTTTCATCAGCGATTTTCCCTTTTTCGTTTTGTTATGACTCATTATTCAAGCTCAATCGGATTGTAGGGCTCAGGAGGATAGTCGCCTGATGTAACCATGTGTACGGTTTTTCTGTCGTCGCTGACAAACAGTTCCTTTGGACCGCCCACGCTCAGTGCGCCTCCCGGGTCTTTATAAATCTTCTTTATCAGAGCCATAATCTTCTCTCTTGTCATCACCTTTTCTTTCATGTTGTGGGCTTTATAAGTTGTTATCATGTCGCCGGGCCGTCCTTTCTCCAGTCCTACGCATGTCCAGATATAGTCATTGTCGTCTGAACTTATTTGCATGATGAGTCCTGGCAGGCCGGCAAACTTATACGGACCGCTATATATGGGAATGTCGGGTGTGTACCATGCCGTGTATTTACGTCCGCGGAACGTGCACGATGCCTTTTTGCACTGATAGCCAATTATTGTTTTGCTTCCATTTTCCAGTTTCCATTCAATTTTTGGAGCAGCCTCATTGTAGCATAGGTTTGTATAGTTATAATACATCCTGCGCCTTACGTTAAGGTTTTTTGTTTTCGTATTGGTGAGTATTTCTTCCGGCAGCACGTCGTTTTCGTCAAGTTTCGAAGGATAGTTCTCGTCTTTTTCGTATGCTATCGTGCGCAGAGAGTCGTTAATATGCAGCAGTCTGCTGTAGCAGTAAGTGTAGTTGTAGCCGATATCGAGCCTCTGCAGGTCTTTGCATACGGATGCATGGTCGGCTGTATCTTTTACGAATTTAACGTCATAGTAAACCTTTATCCTGCATGAGTCGATGTCCTTCATGTCTTTTTTGCTGATGCTGAACGGACGGCTTATGCCCGATGAGCGTCTGGCTTTGCGTATGTTGTTTTTAACGCTTTTAGCAAACTGTGGGTTGTCTTTTATGTCTTGTGCGCAGGATGCGGCACACATAAATATTGACAGGGTGATGATGATAACGATGTCTTTCATAATTTTGCATTTATATGGGTTATTGCATGCGGTTACAAATTTAGCGTTTTTTTCAATATCGTACATATATTTGCGTGTGCATTCTGTGTGCATAACTTTTTGATGTTGGTTTTATTTTGTTTTATTCGTTTTTTATTAAAGAAATATAACCACGGATAGATTATAAGAACTTGATAAATACAATATTGTCTTCATTGACACGTTAAATAAATACCAATACAGCTTGTTTATGAAGATTTATATTTTGATATTGCTCGTAATTTGTCCTATTTCTGCTATTTGTCAAAATGTGGAAAAAGGAATTGTAGTATATACCGATAGTGTTGAAACGCCTGATTATGGTAAGACGGCAAAAACGTATAATATTGATACAGATGCACCTATCGGTTCGCTCATGTCAAGGCTAGGCAAATTTGATGTTTCGTATATTGACAATTCTTTTATGACCGAAGGAGTTAAACGTTGTTTGCGTATGGCTCTTGATGTATGGGAAGACAGATTGAGCATAGATGCTCCCGTACACATCATGTTGGATGCAAGTGAAGACATAGATCCTTCATTAGAAATAAAAACTGCTGTTGCTTATGCTGGCAATGGAAAAAATGCGCTGCCGTGGAGTCTGTTTGCCCAAACAAATGAAAATGAAAAAGACAATATTCATGGCACAATAACAATAAACGCTTTGATAAACTGGAATACATCATGGAGTAGCGATGGGACAGATTGGGGTATTGATAATCTGCAAACAGCCTTGCTCAGGCATATTGCCCATGTGCTCGGCTTTGGTACAAGTGTTGTACAGCAAGAAGGCGAGTTAGGTTTTGCAATAAGACAACAGGCTTCGCCTTTTGATAATCTTGTCAGTGATGGACAAAAAACTTTGGGCAGTCTTGCTGTCGGTGCAACATCAGCTACACTGAATGACTTCTTTAAAGAGGCAATCAGTTTGTATACTCCACATTCAGCCTATAAACTTTTTACTTCACCTACAGGCTATGTGCCATACCGTAGCGGAAATTATTTTTCATTAAGCGGCGACAATATCATGAACTATCCTTATGGCGACCGCACACGTCTGTTGCCGATAAGCGACGAAACTCTTGACGTGATGTCTGCCATCGGATGGAGAACCAACCCTTATGACATTCACATTAAAGGAAACAATACTGATGTGCTAGGATATGGCAGTCTTTATACCAGTCATACTTTTTGTGCAGAAGATTCTTTAGGATGTCGTGTCGCTTGTGACTGGATTTATCAGATATACGACAATAATTCTCATAAATATGTAGACGCAGCTGTAGGGCAAGGAACAGATTTTATCGTGACACCAACAGATGAAGGCTTGTCTTATGTTGATGAGTTTATGTGTCTGCAAGGTCGTATTGTTTGTATCATTAATGGAAATGCATACACATTTCCATTGACACTTGATGCGCGTCCGCAATTTGTCAGTTATAAAATATCAAATGTACAGCAAACCGCCAATTCTGACTATTACAGCTTTGACATTACTATATATTCTCGAGGTGCGACAGGCGGGGATATAATTGTCTCAAGTGACTACGGCACATTATGCACACTTACATTAACCGATTCGGATGAACAGGCCCTGCATATATCTGATGCATTGAAGATTGGAGAAACTTATTTGTACGTAAATCTTACTAATAGATATGGAACAACGACTAAATATATAAAAGTGAATCCGCAGTCGACAAAAATTTCAGACATGATAACTACGGTCCAACCTTCTGCATATGATGTATACACAATGCAGGGTGTACTTATAGGTAGAAACATGCAGCTGTCAGCACTTGGTAAAGGCTCGTATATAATAAGGAGTAAAACTGACCCATTGAAAGACAGAAAAATTATATTGAAATAATTGCTTTATGTTATAATATAAACAAGTAGCCGCTAGCCATTATGGTTAGCGGCTACTTGTTTTTATATTTGCATATATATTAAATTCTTTCGTATTATAGTTTGAAAACTTATGTTTTAGAATTTAAACTTTAATGTGATAACAGCCTCTGCCGGCCGGAGCCTGTAAGAGTATGAGTAAATGTCGTTTTCACGGAATGTCCTTATAGTGTATTCTTTTCTGTTGGTTATGTTTTTCAGTGCGAGTTCAATCTCTATTGCTTTTCCTGTCCATCTTGTTCCGCCGTCTACATAAAGATTGCTTATTGCGGCGGTGCCATGTTGTTTAGTCATGCTGTAATATGGACTGAAGTAAATCTCCAGAGCCTTTATCGGGAATATAGACATTTTCATTGATCCGGTTAGACTGTTTACTTTGTTCTTTGTGTTGATTATTCCCATGTCCTGCATTGACAGCATGTATTTGCAACTTAGAGATGTGGAAAATACGTCGCCGAAAAATCTGTTTACTGCTGACAATTCAATATCATAGTTGCTGTTCGTAACACCGTATCCAATGCCTTGTCTGACCACATTACGCTTCGTTGAAGTTATGTTTCCTGTCAGTGACAGCACCATGTCGGCTGCGCTGAAGTTTTTTGCCGCATAGGCATATATGTTCCATAGGTGGGCGGTGTTGGTCTGGTTAAGTATGTCTGTCACGGTTTCGTCCTCAGTCACGTTGCTGCCTCTGAGTACGTTGCTCCGGGTGTGCCGGTAGTTTCCGCGCAGCGTGGCGAAAATTCCGTCAAGAGAGTTTCTGTAGCTTATGCCGGCAGCTGCATACAGTGTGTTATGCACTGACAGCACACCTGTGCCCAGTGTTGTCGCGGTGCGGTAAGTGGTGTATATGGGATTGATGATAAAGTCGTTTATTCCGCCCGTCGAAGTACTCTTTCCGGCAGAGATGTTTATGTCAGTGTGACCATGTGGCCTGTATCTGGCAGTGGCGCGCAGTCCGACAAACGGCTTGTTTAGAATGAAGCGGCTTTGGCTTATCAGGTCTTTGTAGCTTACGTTATACATTTCAACTGGCAGGCTGAACGTAAGCCTGAGCCTTGACGAATTATACTGATAGGCAGGTTCGGCTGTAGTTACGAGTTTATATCCGCAGTTGTCGTTGCCGGCATTGTTGCCGGGCAAGGTCTGTATGCTGTTGAGTCTGTCGTAGTCTGATTTGAACGAAACGTTGAGCGACAGGTCCGACCGTGAACTGACTATCCAGCTGAATGATGTCTTTTCGTGGGTGTGAAAGTTAAGTCCCTCAGCGTTTTGGTAAACTGTAGCCGTCTGTTGTCCGGGCATTGTGGCGCGGATGAAGTTTAGTGGAGTGTTGGCAAAGGATATGTCGGAGCTGAACTGCCACACCCTGTCGTTCTTCCTGATGATGCCGTTCATGCTGTTGCTTATGCCGAAGTCGTTGGTCCTTTGTACCTCCGTGGGCAGACCCTTTCCACTGAGGTCGTATCTGTTGCGCCTAAAGCGTCCTCTCATGCTTAGCCGTTCTGCCATATAAAGTTTCTCGCCGTTGTTCTCGATGTTTAAATATAAGTTTGCCTCCTGCGCGTCTGTCATACTGTTGTTGCCTTCGTCCACGGTGACATATTCGCCCTCGCCTGTGCTGTATGCCGTAAACTTCGAGTTGTAATAGCTGTTTCTGTCTTTCTGATAGTCGGCGTTCAGAGTCAATGTTGTGTTTTCTCCTGTTTTGAAAAGAGAGTTGACCGACGTAGATACCGACTTGTTGTTGTAATAGCGCTCCTTTGGAACAGAGGCGGAGCCGAAAGGTTCTTGCGGAAATATGTTCCATGCCGCTGTTTCGGTGTATGACGTACCGCCGGCCGTCAGCATCCTGGTCTCGTTGCCGTATGCCGTTCCGTCGTTATTGGTCTTTACCGTTACCAGATGCTGGCTGTCTGTGCCTATTATCATGCCATAGAGTTCACCTTTCCACAACACGTTGTCGCCATAGCCAGCTCCGGCCGTAACCGTTCCCGTAGGTTTGAGCATGCGGTTGTTTTTCAGTTTCAGGTTTAGTGCCGCCTTTTCAGAGAAACTTATGTCTTTAAGAACTTTTTTAGGCTGATGGTTCTCATAAATGCTCACCGATGCTATGTCGTCGGGCGATATGTTTCTGGTTGCCAGGGCGTAGCGTCCCGACAGAAGGTCGAGCCCCTCGATGTAGAACTTGTTTATGCTTTCGCCCTGATACGATATCGTTCCGTTTTCGCTTACGCTTATGCCCGGCAGTTTTCTTATCACATCCTCAATGTTGCGGTCGGATGCGCTCCTGAAGGCAGCCACGTTATACAATAGCGTATCGCCGTGGCTGCTTATCGGCGCACTCTTCACGGTAACCTCTTTCAGACTCAGTGCCTCTTCGGTCATCGTTATTTTGTTGTCGCTGCGTGTGTCGCTTACGGTTACTTCCTTCAGTCTGTATCCGATATAAGAGAACGTGAGCTTGGCCGGCAGCCATTCGTCTTTCACAGGTATGTCAAATCTTCCGTCTTTGCCGCTAAGCGCATATTTCAGCATTTTGTTGTTTCCGGCTCCATATACCTTTATCACCACCGACACCATTGCTTCGCGTTTCTCGTCGGTCACAATGCCGCGCACGTGTCCGTCTGCGTGACACATTGTGCATATTGCCAGCAGTGCGGTTATTGTCAGAAGGAGCCGTTGCGCCATGATTTATTCTTTTTCTATCGGGTTAAAGAACATACGTCTTTTGGGTATGGCAATTTTATTGCCGTTGCTGTCTTTCGGTGCGAGTTCGCTTGATGAGATTGTCTTTCCCGGATCGGTTTTAAAGTCGGCAAGTGCCTTGTTGTATTTTTCGCGCGTAGTGTTGAAGTAGTCAAGATTTTCCATTGTGATTGGCCGTTGCATCTTTCTCAGCGATAAGGCAGTGAACATGATTTCCTTTGTAGAGTCTTCTGCTTCAAGGATAAGTCCCGGCAGCCCTCCGAACTTCCACGGCCCTTCGCTCACAGGTATGTCAGAATACCATACAGTCCAGTCTCTTCCTCTGAAACTGCATGTAGCTTTATGGCATAAGGTTCCGCATACGGTCTTTGTTTCGTCTGAGAGCTGCCAGTTAAAGTCGGGCTGAGGCTCTTTATATTTATACTTGTCGATAAACACCCTGCCGTAGAATGTTATTTCTGCGTTCTGTCTGTCTCTTAAAATGATGTCTGTTGTTTCATTTCTGTATTTGCCGCTTATTTTGCTGTATTCCAGATATGTGATTTTTGTCTTGTCCATGGTGTTTATAACCGAGTCAAGGCGGTAGCAGTTGTAGTCTTTGAATATGGAATATCTGCTGCCCGATATCAGAATGCCGTACGATTGCCGCGTTTCAGCCTTTATCGGGTCGGTTACGTTAAGCTGATAGATACATTCAAAGTTGCTTGTGTCTATGGTGTCCGTCTTGGCTGTCCATTTCACAATCTTGTTTGCTATCTCGCCTTTTGGAATTTGGGCAAAGGCGAACTGGCATATACATAGAAAGAAAATTATAAATACGTTTTTCATAATGGTTTTAATTAAGACTTAAATTTTTGCGAAGTTATCAGCTTTTGTGCTTTTACGCACCATTATATAGTGTGCATTTTGTGTGCATAATTATATTATGCGGCATAATTCTGCGGTGTAAATGCCTTACAGTGAGCTTATTATCTCGTCCCAGTCAGCCGGACTGCCTTTGCGGTTAAATGCTTTGTAGTAGAGTCTTCTTCTGACAGAAGATATTGATTCCTTGCTGTGGTTGGTAAGATGTGATATGTTTACGGGGGAGATATTTATCTTAATAAGCAGACACACTCTATATTCAAAACTGCTCATTCTGTTGTAAATGTTATGAAGTTTCTCTGTGTAGTTCTCGTAAACAGAGTTTACCACATTGTCAAGTTCGTCCCATTCCGTTTCTGACAGGTTTTCGTTCTTTTCCGGGTATGCAGAAATTTTCTTTTGTATGGTTTTGTATATTTCTGACGAATTTATTTTTCTTATTTTATCATCGGTCGGTTTCGCCTTGTTTTCCTTAATTCCGCTGTTAATTATTTTCAGTTTCTCGATTTTAAGATTTATTATTTCAAATCTTTTTCTGTATAGCATAATTGTCGATATCAGGATTGTAGCCAGCAGTATGCTTGTAATAACGAAGATGGTTGTCTTTGATTTTTCCTGTTGGTTTTTCAATTTAAGTTCTTTGTTTTGCTCATCCCTTATGCTGTAGTCATAAAGAGCGAGATATTTTGCCACGGCGTCAGATGCGTTTAATTTTCTTATTGAGTCGGATATGTTCATGTACAGCTCAAAGTATCTGTATGCCTCTTTGTTCTTGCCGCTCTTTATGCAGTGTCTTGTCAGTCCGTCGTATGCTCCTTGTCTTCCGTAAATATTTCCGTATTTGAGCAGTTTCTTATAGCACATCAATGCAGAGTCTTCCTTTCCGGTTATTCTATATAATTCAGAATATATTGAAAGGGCCGGACTTATCTCTATGGAATCTCTGTAAGGATCTGATTCTTTAAGAAGTTTAAATGCCTTGTCTGTGTCTTTTAATTCATATAAATATAAGGAAGCCATCTGGTCTTTTATAGACGAAGCGTAGCTTTTGTCGTCAAGTGTTGATGCCAGCCTTTTTGCAATATTGAAATATTCCAATGCCTTATACGGATTTTCCAAATTCCGGTAGGTGTCGGCTATGTCACGCAGGCTTAACACCATGTTGCACGTGTCATTGTTTATCTTGTCGGTTTTATATGCGTTGATAAATTTTATAAGCGACCTTTTATGAAATTCCTGATATCTCAGAGTGTATCCGGCTTGTGCGTAAATGTTTGCCAACAGCTTTGTGTCCTTTGAATATTTTTTAGCAGCTGCTTCAGCCATATTGAAATATTTTACAGCTTGTGTGGCATCATGGAGTTTCCTGTATATTCTTCCTGCATAATAGTATGCCTTGGGCAGAAGTCTCTTGTCGCCTTTATTTTCATAATATTCCACGAGCCTTGTTATCGTAGAGTCTGATGTGTGCGGTATGTATGCCTTGTCCTGAGCCTTGATTTTCAGCAGTTCATAATAGTTTCTTGATGCCTTGGTAGCGTTTTTCATGTATGGCCCGATGCTGTCGAGCATGTTCAGTGCCCGTTCGGCGTCGTTGTCTGCAACGCTGTCAATGTTTGTCAGCTGCTTAATCTGTATGTCGTTTTGTTGGCATGAGCAGAAGTACAATGCCGTAACGACGGCAGCAATAATCCGCAATAATTTCATGATGTCTGTTTCTTTATTTGTGATAAATGCAAAGATATAAAAAGGCGAGCCGCATAATATCTTGTTCAAAGATATTAAAAAATTATGCAATATCGATATGAATCGTCTTTTGAAAATACAATGCCGTTAAATAGCGCATGTTTTATGTGCTGTTTCTAAAAGTTAATTTCGGCAAAGTTATCTCTTTTATCGCTTATTTTCGCTTATTTCAAGTGTGCATTTAGTGTACATTATTCTTTAAAAAATATCCGTATATTATGTAAATGTCTTACAATGAGCTGATTATGTCGTCCCAGTCGGCCGGTCGCCCTTTTCGTCCGAAAGCTTTTTCGTACAGCCTTCTGCGTGTAGAGTTTATTGCTTCTTTGCTGCGGTTCGTTAAACGGGCAATGTCCGTAGGTCTTGTTCCTATTTTCAGTAGCAGACAAACCTTGTATTCATGTTGGCTTATTTCAGGTATAAGATTGTGCACCCGTTTATAAAATTCATTGAAAATGCTGTTGACTTCATGGTCGAGCCTGTCCCATTCTTTTTCCGTAATATTCTCATTCTTGTCCTGAAGTTCTGATATTTTCTTTTTTATAGTCAAGTATATCTCTGTTGACTTTATTTTCAGATTTTTGTCGTTCATCAGTTTCTGCTCTTCCAATATCCTATTCTTTTCAGCCAGTTCAGCCTTATCCATTTCCAATTGCATGAGTTTGTTTTTGTATTTATACCATACAATTACGCCAGAAAGCATTATTGTTGAAAGCACAAGGGCAAACATAACTGCAAACTTTTGCTTCTTCTCTTCCTGGTTTTTAATTTTCAGTTCATAGTTCTCTTTTTCTTTGCTCTGATAGTTATAGAGAGCATTAATCTTTGCTACGTTTTCGGTTTGGATTATCTTTTCTATTGAGTCTGTATAAATTTCGTATGTCGTGATGTATTTTAAAGCCTTTTCTGACATACCCTTTTGCAGCCAGTAACGTATCAGTTTCTTGCTTGCAAACTGTTTTGCGTAGACGTCGTTCAGACCGTATAATTTTTGGTATAAGCTGACAGCCGAGTCCGTGAAGCCTTTTGCATTATAAATGTCAGCAGCTATAGAATAAACAGAGCGCATGTTTGTACTGTCAACTCCGTTGAGTGCTTTGTCAGCATATACTTTTGCTGTGTTATAGTCTTTTAAATTGTAATAATGGTTGGCTATTTGCGCAAGAACGGCATAATACATCATCTTGTTGTCTGTGTCTTGTGATATGGCCAATGCTTTCTTTAAATAAGGTAATGCTTTTGTATATTGCTTTTTTCCGTTATAACATTCAGCTATTCCGCATAATTCATGAATCTGATTATTCTTGTTTCCTGTCTTTATGTTATAGTCGTATGCCTTTTCGAAAGCTTCTATGCCTTTGTCGTATAACTCCTGATAAAGAAAGATATACCCAATCTGGCTGTATGCCTTGTATGTCAGCTGATTGTTGTGGTCGCCTGTCCCGGTTACTTTCTGAAGATATTTCAATGCTTCGGGCACATTGTTGATGTCCATATATATTCTACCTGCATAATAATATGCCATTAGCAGCAGTCTCTTGTCGCCTTTATTTTCATAATATTCTACGAGCCTTGTTATCGTAGAGTCTGATGTGTGTGGTATGTATGCCTTGTCCTGAGCCTTGATTTTCAGCAGTTCATAATAGTTTACCGATGCCTCGGTAGCGTTTTTCATGTATGGCCCGATGCTGTCGAGCATGTTCAGTGCCAGTTCGGCGTCGTTGTCTGCAACACTGTCAATGTTTGTCAACTGCTTAATCCGTATGTCGTTTTGTTGGCATGCGCAGAAGTATAATGCCGTAACGACGGCAGCAATAATCCGCAATAATTTCATGATGTCCGTGTTTTCATTTGTGATAAATGCAAAGATATAAAAAGGCGATAGCAATGGCAAACAAAAAACCGGTGTTTTTGATTTTGCATTGCCGAACCGCATCATATCTTATTCAAAATTATGAAAAATATGACGGATTGCTGCTACAGAAAGTTTACTTTATGTAAAAAAACGTGTGTCCGGTCTATTCTGGTTGGTTATGATTGCGGTACATGTTTGGTGTTTTCCTTTATTAAACAAATTTTGAGATGTAATTTTAAATCAGCATACCTTTTTTACTACTCTGATGCTTATTTCGTATAACAAATACAAGGGCAGAGTAACCAATATCAGACTTAGAATGTCTTGGCCGGGCGTGATGATTGCGGCAATTGTAAGAATTATAATAAATGCGTGCTTACGGTATTTTGAAAGTATTGTTGCGTTTATTATTCCCATTTTACCAAGGACAAAGGATATTACGGGCAACTGGAACACAACCCCCATGAGTAAAGTCATGGTGATGAATGTAGAGACATAACTGTCAAGGGTTATTGTGCTTTCTATTCTGTTTGAGACACTGTAAGTTCCAAGAAATCTGAACGAAATAGGGAACAGCATGTAGTAGCTGATCAGAATTCCGATGATGAAAAGAAAGTATACTGCGCAAATTACTTTTGCAGAGTATTTTCTCTCATTCTCAAATAATGCAGGTGAAACAAAATGGAACAGCTCGTACAGAATGTATGGGGATGAAATCAATAGACCTAAATATATGGATGTGGAAAGATGTGTCATGAATTGGCTTGACAAATCTGTCGCTATCAGCTTAACGTGAAATTCGTCAAAATGGAAATTGTGCAGTCCTAACATGTGCATAATATGCTCGGTAAATGTGTAAGAAACAAAATTCCATTCACTTGGCGCAAGCAGAATGTTCCAAGTTGTATCTTTAAAACAAAATACAATTATTGCAAACAGACTGCTTACTCCGAGTATTCTAAAAATCATTTGGCGCAACACCTCAAGATGTCCGCCAAAAGTCATCATTCCATTATTTTCGCTATTTTTCATTATTTACTTTGTTGCCTTTTTCTGTATTATGATCTTCAACAGGGGCATTTTCAGCAGATTCTTTTTTCGTATCTTCCTCTATGGATGTATTAATGTCGTTAACTCCTTTTTTAAACTCTCTTACACCTTGCCCTAGACCCTTCATCATTTCGGGCAGTTTTTTGCCTCCGAAAAGCAGCAGGGCGATGGCTCCTATGAGCAGGAGTTCAGTTGTGCCTATAAACAAAAATAGTGATGTCATTGCTGTACTAAATAAATTTCACATGTTTCGAAGTTTATCTCCCAGTTGCCGCCTTCAGCGCTTTCCCATTGATATTTGTCGCTCATGCGGTCCCACCATGCCTGAAATTTGGTGCCGGTCTCGCCGAGATCCTTTACCAGTTTTTCATACAGCTCGTTGTTGTCGGCTGTCAGAATCTTAGCCAGTTCGTTAAGGCCGTTTCTATGTTCAAACAAAGTTTGAATCTCGTTTCTTTCTTCGACAGTTACCTGTCCTATTACTTTCTTTACCATAATTTTTTATTCTGATTTTACCATTTAAATTTTAAAGTATCTTTTCCTTTCGATAAAGATTGACATGTATTTTTGCAGCTGCGAGTACAATTGTTTTTGCAACTATCGGAGTAGTAATCGCATTTCCCTGTATTCCGACAAGTTCCTTCACAATTACCGCCACATATATTTTTGCATGTTGCTGCGCAAGTTTTGGTGCATTGTGTATTGCATTCGTTCGAACATTCGGTTTTGCAACTATATTTGCATGATGTTTCGCTATACACATTCTGTGCCATTGAGAATAGTGGCGATTGTAATGTAAGCAGTGTTAATATTGGCAATATTTTGTGTACCGATTTTCTAAAAAAGTTTCGTCTTGATATTAGCTCCTTATTTATATTATTCTTGTTTTTATTCATACTGATAATATTATGTTTAATTTGTCATTCTCCTTTTTGCATCAGAGAGAATCAAAGAATAGATTTATTGATTTTTCACCATTTATAGATAAAGTGCATGAGTAATATTCATTAAAATGAGCAAAGATCTTTATTGCAACAATTTATCTGTTTTCAATATAACTTTGACCATCAATAGGTTGTAATATCATTGACAAACGTTTCATAAATCATTTATTTTTTATATTCATTGTGTTATCGTTTGACGATGCAATATGTTACATCAGTTTTCGTGGTATATTTTGAATTGCTGCATTCAAAATAGTAATATACGTAATTACCACCAGAAAACCCTGTATGCGTTTTATCAAATGTCGTTTTTGTTGATGTAGTTGCATATATACGCATAGATTCATGTTTGTTCATGTCTGATGCTTTGGGCGTAGATGATGGTTTTGATGTATATTTTCTCCAATGCACTGTACATTTCATGTTTTCCCATGTGTCGCCACCGTTTGTAAATCTGCATCTTAATGAAACGTCACTCATTGTAGTGGTTGTTAGGTATTTATCAAATTCGGGTCTTGATAAATTTTGTGATGGAGATGTTTCTTCTCCAATAAGTATATCATCATTTTCTTCCCCACAACTTGTTACTAATATTGACGAAAAAGAAATTAGTATTATAGTTAGATATTTTATAATTTTCATATTAAATTTGTTTCATCTTATTTTATTACGTACCAATTCCCGTTATACGCAAAACGGTTTTTACCTTGAATACAAATCCACACATTATTAAACTTTATGTATTTTTTCCCTTTATGTAGATAGATGGAATAACTGCCTTTACAGTGCCCTGACTCTGTATAAATGGTTACAGAATAATTTGTTTTAGTATAACTACCATCGTATTGGACATATTTGTTTGCATTATATATGGTGCCGTATGTTTCTGCACTAAAGATTTGTAAACTAACAAATGATAATGTTGAAATAATTACAGAAATTAATATAATTCTTTTAGTCATAGATATATACCCTTAATTCGTGTCGGGCACAACTTTTAATTAGTTTATTTATTAATAATCAGGGTGCTCGGAATAACTTGCACAATTTGCAATACAACTTCCAGAGCAGCGGTTACCATATATAATTTTTCATAATAAAGATTGTTCTTTTATTGTCAATACTAAGAATAGCTATTGTAATGTTAATATTGGCGATATTCTTTATACTGATTTTTAAAAGTTTCCACAGAATATCAATCCTTATATGTGTTCTGGAAAGACATGATGAAACAATATCTTTACAGAACTACCATCTATCTCTTATCTCAAAAGGATCGAGATAGTCTATTTCTTTTATTTCTTGTTTGGATAAGATTTTTTCATGTTTACGAATTCTATTTAATAATTCTCTGCTGGCATTACGCTCAATGTGAGCTATTACACATTGCTCATGGCTTGGAGTGTTCAGCTCATATGTCATTTTACGATTTAGCCAAATACATCGTTTACACTGATATGCGTCACAATTACGGCATATAGGAGCATGTGATAATTTATATAATTGAGGATTTTTTATTTTAACACCATTTTGTAAATCTCCTATATTATATTTTGCTTTTCCGAGACCATAGTTTTCATCATCTGCAACTAAATAAAATGCAGGGCAAGCATAAAATTTTCCATCAGGAGCTAACGTTATATTTTCTACACCAGCATTACAATTATTCATATGATTTAATAAGATTCTATCTGTAAGTAGATTAAATTGCGGTGCATGACCTTTTTCATATAACTTTGCTATTTCTTCTGATAAGCGATTTAGTATTTCTTTGTATTTTATATAATCTGATTCATTGAAAGTCTCTATGTCAGTGATGACAACATTTAAACGAGATACGGTAGCAAGTATTTTCTTTAAAAACAAATATCTATCAAATAAATCTGTTTTTGTAGTACATAAGACACAAATTTGTTGTTTGCAGAAGTTGAACAAATCTAGTCCTGTCCAATCATGAAAGACAATTACATTTGCCTCTTTTAATAAATTTTTATCATCACATAATGATGAAATAATGTTACTATGATCTATTGAATTTATGATTCCTTTATATTCTTTTGGTAGTACATAGTCTGGATATAAAAATTGAATCGTTAGATTTTCTTTCATAGCATATAAAATGCCTGATTTTAAATCTTTTATATCTATGAGATTACGTTCAGTCTTGTCGTTCTTATAGTGACAATATGAAACGCTTGTATCGTCCAATTGTATAATTAAATATTGTAACATAAATTGTTGTTAGTTTTTATTCTGTTTTTTAGTGTAATAGAATTTTCTTTTAGCTTTCTTCCAATTCTAACTTTCGATATAGTTTATTCCAATAATAATTATTGGCACGAACTCTAGCTTTATGCATTTTACATATTGCAGTGCTACGTTGAAATATCGTTGCAGATTCAGCAGCGTCATAATTTTCTCCCTGACACCATGCACATCCACTAGCGACTTCACAATTCATGCATTCTTCAGTGCTTTGGGTAGATCTGTCTAATGTTAGAAATGGTCGTAATTTGTTCTTATTAATACCTTCTTGGATATTTCCAATAATCCATGCCTGTTTACTTCTTAATGAATATTGAGCAAATCGTGTACATGGATAGAAATTACCTGACGCATCTATGGATAACATTTTTCCTGCGCCACACCAATTATTATTATCACGAATTCTATCTAAAGGTTTTCCCATTTCTTCCCAGAAGAAAGAGCAAGTATTATTTTCATAAAGTTTATTATCTATGATAGCATCAGCTAGTCTGATTAACTCTTCTTCAAGTTTCAAATCATCACCTTCTTTCCATACATTTTCAAATACACAATTGATATTGACATCATGAATGCCTAAATCAAATAAATGTAGAACACTGTCTTTGATATAAGGAATATTGTCACTTGATATTGTAACTTTAGTTGCGCCTTGAGGAAATTGTTTTAACCATAATGGTATATTTTTAACAACATCTTTGTATGATCCTTTACCAGAATTTTTATAAACTCTGTTCATGTCATGCAGAAGTTCTGTTCCATCTATTGTTATTCCAATGCTGAGATGAGTAATGTTTTTTTGTATATATGCTTGAACATGTGACTCGTTATAGTTAATTCCATTTGTGGCAAAGCTAAATCGATAAGAATTAAACCAATGATGGTTTCTTCTATACATTTCTAATTTTATGTAATCACATATTTTATCAATTAATTCAATTTCTAAAAAAGGTTCGCCTCCAATGAAATCCCAAACAACAGATTCCTCTTTAAATTCATTTTCATTATCTAAAATATAATCTATTGCTTTTTTTGCGGTATCCCAACTCATCCTCTCATTTGAGTTTTTACCAATCAAATAACAGTACTTACAAGCCAATTGGCAATCTTTTGTAACGATGAATGTTATTTCTTTAGCATTTCCTGCTTTCCAAACATTATCTCCGCTTTTTATGTTTAATTTATCTTCCATTATAATAAAAGTTAAAGAAAAGAGAGATGAGGTTGATTTTCTCTCTTTTCTTGTTAAGATTAATTTTTAGCTACACCTTTACAAGCGTAGTGCTTGCAACCACCACTACATGTAGTTTCGCAGCTTCCTTTACAAGATCCAGAACAAGAGTTGGTGCATACTCCACAACCATATCTGGTACATCCCATCGGGTCGTTGGTTTCTGATGCATGTAATAGTTGTGGTGCATTTGCTAAAACTACAGCACCCAGAATTGGTAATACGCCTTTCGCTGCTTTTTTAAAAAAATCTCTACGTGATTGGAGCTCTTCTTGCTTTTTGGTTTTCTCATTCTCCATAATATAAAATATTTTTATAACGCCTTATAGAACTCCCGAAGTCAGGCATAAAATGTAAGGTATAAGATACTAAAAAAGACGTGGGAGTCTCTACTTCTCGCTTATCCCGACTTTCAGGCTCTCGCATTGCCCATCATCATGGATAAGCAACGCAGTCAGCCCACGTCGTGACATATTAAGAAAAGTAGGGGCGTAATACACCCTTACAAATATAATACATCCCACGTGGACGTTCCCGTTGCCGTATCTTCTTGATGATAGTTCAAATTTGCGAGATTTGAAAGTCAGAAGATAACGTCCGTAAACGTCCTTTACCAGTAAATAACCCAATGCCCTCCACTTGGGCTAACTGGGTCGGTACAAAGATATTGTTTTTTTATGATTTGTCCAAATAAAATAAGATAATAATTTACGTTAATGTTTTTATCTTCTTATTTAAGTCGTTCTATGAATGTAGAATGAAAAAATACTTATATAGTATAAATTATTTTTGCTGGTGATAAAATCATTATGTTGATATAAATGATGGTAATCATATCAAAACGTCAGTTGGCTATCTTTATGTGAAAGTTGGGAAATAGAGAATTTTTAGTGCTTATTATTGTTTCTGTTATGCAGTTTATGGCGTTTTGCGTGCTAAAATGACGGGTTTTTATGTGCAAAAAGCGTGATGTTGTGCGTTATTATGCCGTTTTTGGCGAGGTAGATGGGCGAGTTTCTTATCAAAAGTGGCAGGTTTTTTAACCGTTACTCTATGAGTTATGACCCAAAAGTGGCCGAGTAATGTTTTTTAACAGTATGAGATTTTTGCACATAATTATTGATATATGCATATCATGCTGGTATAAAGATAATTACAGATGCACACGAAAAATGGCCGTTTTTCGTGCCTGATTGCGATTTTTCGGGAAGAATGTGGTTATTGATGCTTACGAAAAATCACAATGTAAGCAAATGATGGTGTTTGTTTGCATTGTGATTTGTGTGGATAAAGATGTTGTTTGGGAACTCTTACCCTTATTAATCAGCTCTCGCGGTCAATGGGTTTTGCCGATGTTCTTGCCGTGCGAGTAAGCGTGTGCAGCAATTTCGCCGATAATCTTTTCTGCCATTTCGGCGTCTATCGTGCCGCCTTCGGGCAGGCGTGTGTAGTTGGCGTCGTGCTCATCCTGCTGCTCCAGACGGCCGCACAACAGCAGTTCGAAGTTGCGCTTATATTCGTTCACCATGGCCTGATAGAAATCGTCGGTGCGGCAGGCAAAGCGGACAAGCTCCATGTCGCTGGTTCCGGGCTTCATAAACTCGCGCAGCTGCTGCTCCATCTCCTCTGTTGCGAAGTTGAGGCGCATCAGAGCAAAGAATGCCTCGCGATTGAAATAGCGCGAAATGTGCTCATAGTGGTTGAGCATGGTTTTCTTTACGTTTATCGGCTCAAAGCCGTTCTGGATGTCGGTGCCGTGCTGCGACTCTATTATTCCGGTGACGAAGTATTTGAAGAAGCTTCTCACCACGGCCGCCAGCACGATGTCTTTGCTGATCTGTTTCATATCTTGTCATTGTTATTGTTGTCGTTGTCTTGTAGCGCAGCCTTTATGTTGCGCATCAGTCCGTCGTATTTCGCACGCTTTACGGCGCTGCCTTTGAAGAGCCGGTGATAGTCGTCCACGGTCAGTGATGTCCATTTCTCGCGCGTCATGTTGAGCAGTTGATCGCGCGGGCGGAGCCGCTCTTCTGTTGTGCCCTGTGCAAACCTGTTCCATGGGCAGGCGTCCTGGCAGCGGTCGCAGCCGTAGATGCAGTTGTCCATCTTGCAGGCATATTCCTGCGGAATGTCGCCCCGGTTCTCAATGGTCAGGTAAGAGAGGCAGCGGTCTGAGCTGAACTCTGTGCGCCGGCTGTCGTCTGTCTGATGCAGGGCGCCGGTGGGGCAGGCGTCTGTGCAGGCGTGACAGTTGCCGCAACGTGAGGGCAGGGGAGTGTCGTATTCAAGTTCTGCGTCGACAAACAGCTCTCCGAGGAAGAACATGCTGCCGGCATGTGGGATTATAAGCTGATGGTTGCGCCCAATCCAACCCAGTCCGGCCTTCATCGCCCAATAGCGTTCAAGTACCGGAGCCGTGTCGCAGAAGGCGCGGAAGGTGGGGATTTGAGAATTGAGAATTGAGAATTGAAAATTTTGATTACTCTTTTGGTTGTGGACGGGTAGGTTATTTGGGGCGCTGCCGAGTGAGGATTGTGAGGCGGCATTTGCGCTGCATGGTTTGTCTGCTTTGGGGAGTGTTGCCGCCAGTGCGGCGTTGTTGTCTGTGCGTTCAGTTAGTCCGAGCGTTGAGGCCAGCTTGCGCAGCTTGTCTTTCATTATGTAATGATAGTCTTGGCCCAGGGCATAGGCGGCGAGCTGTGGCTCGTCGGCGGGTATGCGGCTTGACGGAGCGTAGCTGAGCGCAACGCAGACGATGCTCTTTACGCCGGGCATGAGCAGCTGCGGATTGAGCCTTTTGTCTGTGTTTGCAGCCATATAGTCCATGCCGGCATGGCCCTTACGGCCGAGCCATACAGCGAATCTTGCTGCCTCTTCGGCTTCAACAGGTTCAGCCTTGGCTATGCCACAAGCAAAAAAGCCGAGGTTGCGTGCCTCGGCTTTTATCGTTTCACTCGAAAGTTTTAAACTCATATCCCTGTTCTTTTAGCCATTTCAGTGCCTCCGGCAGAGCGTATCTCAGTTTGTCGATGCTCTTCAGCGAGTCGTGAAACGTGATGATAGAGCCGTTGCGCGTGTATCGCTTAACGTTTTTCAGCACGTCTTCGGCAGTAAGCCATTTGCTGTAGTCGCGTGTAACGAGGTCCCACATCACGATGCGGTATTTGCGCCCCAGCCAGAAATACTGTTCCCACAGCATCCACCCGTGCGGCGGTCTGAACAGATGCGCGTTGATAAGGCGGTTTGCCTTTTCGGTGTTTGCGCTGTAGGCTTTGGTAGAGTGCTTAAAGCCGCCCCAGTGGTTGTATGTGTGGTTGCCCACCTGATGGCCGGCTTCGACGATTTGCCTGAACAGCTCGGGGTGCTTGCTTACGTTTTCTCCAACCATGAAAAATGTGGCGTGAGCCCCATATTCTGCCAAGGTCTTCAGGATAAACGGCGTTGATTCGGGTATAGGCCCGTCGTCGAAGGTGAGATATACCGCCTTCTCGTTCTTGTCCATTCTCCATGTTGCCCTCGGGTAGAGCCAACGTAGCCATTTGGCCGGCTGTTCTATAATCATCTTTTTTCTTTTTCTTTCTGATGTTAAGTTTATTCAAATTTATAATTGAGAGTCGCGAATGGAGAAATTAAGCTCGGCGTAAGCCAATTATGATTTGCCTTTAGGGGTATTCTCTCGTATATTCCTTTAAGCCAACTCTTTGACAGTCGGCTTAAAGGTCGTGAGAGCAATCATAATTATCCATTCTCAACTCTCAATTATCAATTATAAATCATTCTTCGCCCATCAGTCGTCCGCCTTTGCTCTGATATGTGGCAGCGTCGGCGTTAAACTGCTTCATGAGGCTCTCAGCCCATTTGTTGTCTATCATGTGGGCTATGTCGATGCAAGAGTTCATGACATAGAGGTGCATCATGCAGTCTTGCTGCGACTGCATAAAGCGGCTTCCGCTGAGCGAGTTGTACCAAACCATATACTGGTGTGCGTTCTTGAACACTGAGTTGATGGCCTCCTTAGCCTTTGCCTTGTTGCCCAGCAGGGCGTAAGCCTTGGCTATGTCGATACCACCGCTGAGATAGTTCATCGGCACATTGTATGCCGGTATGACTTTCTCTGCATATGCCAGGGCCTTGGCAGCCTTGTCTTTCTTGCCCTCCTGTATCAGGTTGAGCGCAAGCTGCGCAAAGAGACGTCTGTGAGTGTAGCACATACGCATCACAGTTTCGTCGAGATAGATGCCCTTCTTGTCAAGGCCGCCGAACTTGAAGCGTGTCATGAGGTTGGTGTAAACACGCTCTGTGTCGAAGTTCTTCATGCCCGGAGCATTTGTCGTGAACGGTGTGATGCGGTTAGCCAGACCTTCCTGTATGAAGTTGTCGCCAAGGTTCATATAGTTTTCCTGACCAACAGTGATAGCCACGTAGACAGGACGTGTCCAGTTGCACTGTGAAATCATCTCGAGCATCATCAGGTCGCCTTTGTAAAGAGCGTTTTTGCCTTTGAGCGAGATGATCATCTGATCAGGTATAGAGTCGCTCGCCATCATCATGCCGCTCTTTCTTACGGCCTCTTTGTCAATGGTCAGATACAGCGTGTCGGTAGGTATGACGTGCATGTCGTCCTTTCCGTCGCGCACCCAATGCTTGAGGACGTTCTTTACTTCAAACGGATTGTCGCCCAATGTGGCCTTTGCCTCCTTCGGGTTAGTCTTATAGAAGTCGAGAATCTGCTGCTTCAGTTCGGGTACAACCTCAACATACTCGTTGGTGCCTGAGCAGTAGTCGAGTCGCGGCCATGTGATAGGCACAGAAGGAGAGTCGTAAGCCTGGCGGCACATCTGATCGATATACCAGTCGGTCTGCAGATAGCTCAGGTTGCAGACGCGTGCGTCTGTCCTTGCTCCCTCAACTTCCTGATTATACCAGAGCGGGAATGTGTCGTTGTCTCCGTTTGTGAATATAATCGGGTTGCCCTTGTCCTGCATTGACATCAGATAGTTCTGTCCGAAGTCGCGGCATGTGTAGCGTCCGCTGCGGTCGTGGTCGTCCCATGTCTGGCTTGCCATCTGTATAGGAACGAGCAGGCAGAGGATAGACACTATTGCAGACACGGCAGTGCCGTTGATGTTGAGTCGCTTCAGAAGATCGATGATGGCTGCAACGCCAATACCGCACCAGATGGCAAAAGCATAGAACGAGCCTGCATACGCATAGTCGCGCTCGCGCGGCTGCATAGGTGTCTGGTTAAGATATATGACGATGGCCAGACCTGTCATGAAGAACAGGAAGAACACTACCCAGAACTGGCGTATGCCACGCTGTCCGCGGTAAGCCTGCCAGAACAGACCGATGAGACCGAGCAGCAGCGGCAGACAATAGAACACGTTGTGTCCCTTGTTGTCCTTCAGGTCATCAGGCAGCTTGCTCTGGTCGCCCAGACGCCAGTTGTCGAAGAACGGAATACCAGAAATCCAGTTGCCGTGCTCAAGTTCACCGTTGCCCTGAATGTCGTTCTGACGTCCGGCAAAGTTCCACATGAAGTAGCGCCAGTACATGAAGTTGCACTGATAAGACAGGAAGAAGCGTATGTTCTCCATCTGTGTAGGCATCTTCACGGTTATAGGCTCGCCGCAGCGGTCGTAAGGCACCTGTGTGCCGTCAACTCCGCCCATCCAGCTCTCGTATGCACTAGCGTGTGCGGCATCCCACATACGCGGGAACACCATGTTCTGTGCGTAGATGTAGTCGGTTTTATAGCGAACTATGAAGTAAGAGTCTTTTTCATCGGCAGAAGCTTTCTCCTTGCGCTGATATATAGGTGCGCCCTGCTTCATGCGCGGCTTGCAGTATTCGCCGTCGCGGTCAAACTGCACCTGAGAGGTGTAAGCCTGTCCGAAAAGCAGCGGGCTGTCGCCATACTGGTCGCGGCTGAGGTAGCTTCCCAGCGTGAAGATGTCCTCGGGAGAGTTCTGGTCCATAGGCGGGTTGGCCGAAGACCTGATGACGATGAGTGCATAGCTTGAATATCCGATCATAAGCATAAGCATGCAGAGCAGAGCTGTGTGCTTGATGCGTGAGCTTACGAGCAGCTCCTTGCCGCGCTTCCATTTGAGTACGAACCACAGGGCAGCAAGAACTATTACGCCGATGATGAAGGCAGATATGCCGAAACCGTAGAACGGCACGCCGAGCATGGCAACAGAGAGCAGGAACGAAATGTTCTCGCGCTTCTGGTTCTTGTTGTTGTAGCTCTCATAGATAGCCCATATGACGATGGCCACGAGCAGTATGATGTAGATAATCTCGCCGGTGTTGAACGGGCAGCCCAGCACGTTGACAAAGAACAGCTCGAACCATCCGCCAACCTTGATGATGCCCGGAACCACGCCATAGAGGATGGCTGCAACAAGCACAAACGATATGAAGAGGGCTATGAGAGAACCCTTGAGGTTGGCATTGGGGAACTTGCGGTAATAGAACACCAGGACAATGGCCGGAAGACAAAGGAGGTTGAGCAGGTGGACACCGATGCTCAGTCCGGTCATGTAGGTGATAAGCACCAGCCAGCGGTCGCTGTGAGGCTCGTCGGCATGGTCTTCCCATTTTAGTATGAGCCAGAACACAATGGCCGTGAACGCTGAAGAGTAGGCATAAACCTCACCCTCAACGGCACTGAACCAGAATGTGTCGCTGAATGTATATATCAATGCTCCCACAAGGCCGCTGGCTTCAATGGCAATGAGCTTGCCTGTTGTCAGCTGGCTCCAGTCTTTCAGAATAAGTTTGCGTGTCAGGTGTGTTATGGTCCAGAAGAGGAACATAATACATGTTGCGCTGAGAAGTGCGCTCATAGTGTTCACCATGAGGGCCACTTGCGACGGGTCGCTGGCAAACTGAGAGAACAGATTGGCTGTGAGCATGAAGAAAGGTGCACCGGGCGGGTGACCGATTTCTAACTTATACCCTGTTGTAATAAACTCCGGACAGTCCCAAAAACTGGCTGTCGGCTCAATGGTGCTACAATATACGAAGGCTGCAATAAAAAAAGCTAACCAGCCTAGAATATTGTCCACTAATTTAAATTGTTTCATTGAATATAACTGTTTTTTATGAATTTCAATTTTCAATAAAATACGTGCAAAGATAATGTAAATCAGAGATAAAACAAAATAAATTAATTTGTTTTAATATTATCTTGAGTTTGTGTAACTGCCTAAGGCATAACATGTTGTGTGGCTTTTGGCCCTCTGCCGCATCTCGCGGCATGTCAATATGTGCTGTGTATGCTTTATATCTATGTGCGTAACTTTTTGATATTCAATGTATTATCATATATGCATCGCCGCTTTAGGCTACACGAAAATTTCAACGCCGTAGATGATGAGCGCATATCGCAGAAATTTTCCGATTATAACGCTTATGACGGTTATGGCAACGTTAGACCGCATCAGGCCGAGTACTATTGTTATGCCTTCGCCGATGACTGGAAGAAAGGAGAAAAAACCCATCCATGCGCCACGACCGGCCATGAACCGTTTGGCTCTGTCGAGTTCTTTTTTGTTCACGTGCAGGTATTTTTCAATCCAGTCTATGCGTCCGAGCATGCCGATGCCATAGTTGAGCATGCTTCCGAGCACGTTGCCTATTGTGCCGTAAATAACCAGCTGCCACGGGTCGAGCCCGGCTGCAAGAAGCGCAAGCATAACCACCTCGCTGCTCAAGGGGAATATGCTGCCAGCAAGGAATGCAGATATCAGCATTCCTACATATCCGTAGTTTGTCAGAATTTCTATCAGGGAATCCATAAGTTATATGCAGTTAGTGCTAAGGTGCCTGCTGTCAGGCAGCAGAACGTGATGTTTGTCAGCTTTGTGTTTGTCAGTGCTATATAGTGGGCTGCCAGTATGCTCGTGCTTATTGTCATGATGCTTAACAGCGGCTTTATGTGCTGCGGTTGTAATATTATAAAGACAAAGGTTATGGCGGTCATTGTTATGAGAATCTCATAAATCATCCTGGTTCTTATCTTGTCCTTATAGCTGTTGCGCAGAAAATGGAAGCTGCCTATTGCGGCGATAATCGTGATGTAAGCAAAAGTAGCTATTACGTGATAATTGCTGAAGTCAAACTGGAATGGCGATGCAAACTGAGCTATCGACTCTATGTGGGCGAGCAGAAGGTCGGCCGTGCCGTTGAAGATGACATATCCCGACAGAAACCAGTATGGCGCTGTTATGCCGATGAGCGATGCCAGGAGCGAACGCATGCTGAACGACATGAGGTTGGCACGCATCATTATCCATAGGAATGGTACGAAGTATAATATCTGAATGAAAAAGATGCTGGCAATGCCGATGAAGAAAAATGCATAGAACACCAAGCCTTGCGAGCGCTTGTTCTGATAGCATTTGAACAGAATAAGATATGTGGCAACAACACAAAACTGGACGACCCACACGTCTGTGGAATCGAAAAGAAAAGCAGACATGAGCGTAAGTGCCATAAACGAACAGGAAACCATACGGCTGTAGATGCGTATGAGCGAGTTGCTGTTGTTGAGCTCGACCATCAAATAGGCAGAAAGTCCGAACAACAGGAAATGAAGATACAGCTGATTTGCGATAAGGCCGCCTGCCAGCCATATCATAATTGAATAAACTGCCGTCACCGGCAGTGCGAAGCGGCTTCCCGCTATTTTGTTCTGTAATCTTTTTACCACTTCTGAAAACCTTAAATTCTTTAATTATAATGGAAATATATGTTCCAATGAGAACACATTATTATAATAGAAGATGGTGTGACAAAATATTGTTAAAGGATGCTTCCGTTATTTGTTAACAGTCTTCCCTTGTAACTAAGGCAGATTTAAAGCTGTTTTAACGGGCTGTTTCTATTTGTTTCTGCTCATCGGGCACGAACTTATTTCAGCCTTTTCCTGTAACTACATATTTTGACACACCGTCTTGACCTTCAATGTTACCTTCCGTCTAGAGGTCTTGTCCTATATCGCTGCGGAAGTATTTGTCCTTAAACTCAATCTTCTGAGCTTCTTCAAACGATTTCTTCAAAGCTTCTTCCTTGTCTTTTCCGTAAGAGCTTACGGCTATCACGCGTCCGCCTGCCGTAACGATATTGCCGTCTTTGATGGCAGTACCGGAGTGGAACACGATGCTTCCTTCAACTTTGTCAATGCCGCTGATGGTGTAGCCCTTGGCATATTTCTCCGGATATCCGCCGCTTACAAGCATTACGCATACGGCTGCGCGCTCGTCGAATTCAATTTCGCGCTTGTCGAGATCGCCGTTGGCCACGCCTTCAAAGAGGTCTACGATGTCGCTCTTCAGACGGAGCATCACGCTCTCTGTCTCAGGGTCGCCCATGCGGCAGTTGTATTCGATAACCATCGGGTCGCCGTTTACGTTAATAAGACCGAAGAAGATGAAGCCCTTATAGTCGATGCCTTCTGCTGCAAGTCCGTCTACTGTCGGGCGGATGATGCGGTCTTCAACCTTCTGCATCCATTCTTTTGTTGCGAAGGGTACAGGAGTTACGCTGCCCATTCCGCCGGTGTTGAGGCCTGTGTCGTGTTCGCCTATGCGTTTGTAGTCTTTTGCCTCAGGCAGGATCTTATAGTTCTTGCCGTCTGTCAGTACAAATACTGAGCATTCGATACCGCTCAGGAACTCTTCGATTACAACATTTGCCGATGCGTTGCCGAACATTCCGTCGAGCATTTCCTTGAATTCTTTCTTGGCTTCTTCAAGTGTCGGAACAATAAGAACACCCTTGCCGGCACACAAGCCGTCGGCCTTTAGAACATAAGGAGGCTGGAGCGTTTCGAGAAATTTCAGTCCTTCCTCAATGTTTGTGCCGTTGAATGTCTGGTATCTTGCTGTCGGTATGTTGTGGCGCTGCATGAATCCTTTGGCAAAATCTTTTGATCCTTCAAGAACAGCTCCCTGCTTTGACGGACCGATGACGGGGATGTTGGCTGTGCGTGCATCATTCTTGAATTCATCATAGATGCCTTTTACCAGGGGATCTTCCGGTCCTACGACAACCATGTTGATGTCTTTCTCTACGGCAAAGTCCTTCAGTGATCCAAAGTCGTCAGCCTTTATGTCAACATTCTCGCCTACATTGGCTGTTCCGGCATTGCCCGGAGCAATATATAGTTTCTCAACTTTGTCGCTTTGAGCTATTTTCCATGCCAGTGCATGTTCGCGGCCGCCTCCGCCCAATAATAATATCTTCATTTTTATGATAAGATTTGTTTATCGTTTTTACTTTAGATAATCCTCAAAATATTGTGTTATTCTTTCATGCAGGTGTACGCTTTGATGACCCATCATGTTGTGTCCCTCGCCGGGATATACAAAGAAGTCGGGCTGCGTGCCTGCCTCGATGCAAGCCTTAAGGAATGAGATGGCATGCTGCGGAACTACAGTCGGGTCAACCGTGCCTATTATTATCTGCAGTTTGCCTTTCAGATTCTTTGCTTTGTTTATCAGGCTTGTTTCTGCATAACCTTCAGGGTTGGCCTGCGGTGTGTCCATATAACGCTCGCCGTACATCACTTCATACCATTTCCAGTCGATTACCGGACCGCCTGCAACGCCTACTTTAAATACGTCGGGGTAGGTGGTCATGAGCGATGTTGTCATGAATCCGCCGAAGCTCCAGCCGTGAACTCCCATGCGTGTGGTGTCTACATAAGCAAGGCTCTTCAGATATTCTACGCCTTTGAGCTGGTCTTTCATCTCCTCTACGCCAAGGTGGCGGAATGTTGCCTGCTCAAAGTCGCGTCCGCGGTCGCACGAACCTCTGTTGTCGAGGATGAAGAGCAGATAGCCCTTCTGAGCCATATATGTTTCCCAGCTGCGGCTCGCATAGTGCCAGCGTGCCTCCACGTTACGTATGCCTGGGCCTCCGTAGACGTATACAACGGTAGGATATTTCTTGTTAGGATCAAAGCCTATCGGCTTCACCATTCTGTAATACAGGTCTGTGGTGCCGTCGGCAGCCTTGATGGTTCCACAAGAATATTCAGGTACATTGTAGCCTTTCCATGGGTCGGCAGCTGTAAAATAGTTGACGTTTTTAGCGTCGCCTGTGCTTACAATGTTTATCTTGCGCGGCACATCTGGTTCGCTGTAGTTGTCATAAAGATATTTTCCGGTGCTTGACAGAATCATCTCACAATGTCCGCCTGCGCCGCGTGTTGAAGCGTGGAAGCCTTTGCCGTTGTCAAGTAGAGTGCGCTTGCCGGTCTCTATGTTAACCATATAAAGGTTGTTCTGGATGGGGCTGCATTCTGTTGAAAGTATGATTGCGCTTTTCTTCGACTCGTTGAATCCTACGAGTTCAAGTACAAGCCATTTGCCGCTTGTTATCTGCTTGAGCTGCTCGCCTTTGGTATTGAACAGATACAGATGGTTGTATCCGTCTTTCTCACTCTGCAGTATGAACTTGCTGTCGTCCCAAGGCAAGAATGTGATAGGAGTTACCGGATGAACATATTTGTCGTTATGTTCCTTATAGAGAGTCTCGAGCTTGTTGCCTGTTGTTGCGTCATAGCTTACGAGCGCCATGTCAGTCTGGTCGCGGTTAAGCTCTATCATATAAACCTTCTTGCAGTCGGGGCTCCATGCTATGTTTGTGAAATAGCGGTCTGTTGGGTCGCCTGCTTTCAGATATATTGTCTTTCCTGTCTTCAGGTTATAAACGCCCACTGTAACCTTATGGCTTGTTTCTCCCGCCATAGGATATTTTATTGGCGTTTCTGTGGCAATGCGTGTGTCGATGTTAACGAGCGGATAGTCGGCAACCATGCTCTGGTCCATGCGGTAGAAAGCCAGACTCTGTCCGTCGGGACTCCAGAATGTGCCTTTATATATTCCGAATTCATCGCGGTGTACGCTCTGTCCGTAAACAATCTCCCTGCTTCCGTCGGTTGTCAGCTGAGTGGTTTTGCCTTCGCCGTCGGTAACAAACAGGTTGTCATCCTTTACAAAAGCAACAGCTCTTGATGCAGCGTTCCATTCTGCGTTGCTTTCGCCTTCGCAGCTCTGGCGCCATATAACCTTCTTCGACTTGAAGTCGATGAGCATGCGCTCTTTCTTGCCGTTGATCAGTACGAGTGATTTTTCGGGATAGGGGAATGAGGCATAGAACAGGTGACGGATTTTGGTGCTGTCGTCTGTTCCGGCCCATTTGTTGATGTCGTCGACAGTAAACATCACGGTCTCTTTGCCGGTTTTCTTGTTGACCAGGCTGCATTCTTCCGTGTCTGTTCTCACGAGTTGGTCACCCCACCATGTAAGATACCTGTTCTTAGGCACCATGTTATGGTAGTTCTTGCCGCCGAAGTTAAGGTCTTCGAGCGTAAACTGCTTCTGGGCATTTACAGCTGTTGTTGTTAGCATCATCAGTAATGAAAATAAACCCAATTTGGCTAAAGCCGCAATATTCTTATGTTTCATAATCAAAACGTTTTACGGTGATCGCGTTTGCCTTTGTTGTCTTTGTAGCCTTTTCCGCCTTTGCGTCCGCCCCTGTCGCCGTTGTCGTCGAAGTTGCGGCCCTTGCGCTTGTCGTAGCTAAAATCCTTATGGTCGTCAAAGTCTCTGCGCTCACGGCCGCCTTTTCTGCGCTCGCGTCCGCTGTCGCCGCTGTCTTTGAACGAAATCTTGTGGAATTTGAACGTGCGGATGTCGCCTTCCTCGTTGTCATCCTCCTCTTCAATGCGCTTCTTGAACTCGCGGTTTTTCTTGAAGCGGTGCTTGTCGGCCATGGCGCGTTTCTCTTCTTCTGTCTTCAGGATGTTTCCTTCGCTTCTGAAGTCTTTCAGCTTGCCGTCAAATATCTGATATTTACGGAATTCGCACTCAAGCGAACCGTTGTAGAGAGGTATCTTTATTGATGGTTTCAGGCCTATCTGGTCGAAGCACTCCTCGCGATAGCTGAGCACCCATGCATCGTTCTCTTTAAACTGATGTTTCAGTATTTCGCCTATAGTGCGGTAAGTTCCCAGCAGGTCTGGTGTAGATATTCTTTCACCATAAGGCGGGTTTGTCACCATTATAGCCTTTTCAGCAGGCTGCTTAAAGTTCTTTATGTCAGCCTGTTCTATTGTTATGCATTTTGTCATGCCGGCAGCCTTGACGTTGAGGCGCGCCTTTGTAACGGCTGCAAGGTCGATGTCATAGCCATATATGTGGTGAGTAAATTCGCGCTCATTAGAGTCGTCGTTGTAAATCTGGTCGAAGAGGTCGCGGTCAAAGTCGGGCCATTTCTCGAAGGCATATTCCTTTCTGAACAGACCGGGGGCCATGTTGTGGGCTATCAGGGCAGCCTCTATGGGCAGAGTTCCCGATCCGCACATCGGGTCAACAAAGTCTGTTTCGCCTCTCCAGCCGGTCATAAGAATCATTCCGGCAGCGAGAACCTCATTGAGAGGAGCCTCGACAGACTCCTGTCTGTATCCTCTTCTGTGAAGACTTTCACCACTCGAGTCGAGCGACAGCGTACACTGGTCTTCGGCGATGTGCATGTTCAGGCGAATGTCCGGGTTGGCCACAGATATGTTAGGACGCTTTCCGAATTTTTCGCGGAACTGGTCTACTATGGCATCTTTCACCTTGTAAGACACAAATTTGGAATGTCTGAATTCCTCAGAGAACACAACCGAGTCAACCGAGAAACTCTTTTTCAGGTCGAGATACTGTGTCCAGTCTATTTTCTTTATTTCGTCATACACCTTGTCGGCCGTGTCTGCCTTGAAGTGTGCAATAGGTTTCAAAATTCTTATTGCCGTGTGCAACTGAAAGTTAGCCCGATACATCATTTCCTTGTTACCGGTGAACGACACCATGCGTCGTCCTGTCTGCACATTGTTAGCTCCAAGCTCTGTCAGCTCCTGTGCCAAAACGGGCTCCAGACCCATGAACGTTTTGGCGATGAGTTCAAATTCTTGTTCCATTATAAAGGTTTTTCTTTGTTATTTTGCGAGTGGTTGTTTTATTGGGTTAATTTGATTTTTTATATTTCCTTTTTTGCAGTTCTATGTCTTTTGGGCTACAAAGCACAGGCCTGCTGCAATCTGGTCAGACAGCAACTTGTGCAGCCGCTCTATGTTTATTCCGATATGATATGTGGTTGTTCTGATATTTACCGTCGGCTTCCCATAATATCCGGGACACAAGATAGAACGCGAAAGCTCTATGATTTCTTTAAGCGTCTTGCCTGAAGGAAGCCGATCCCCGTCACGATGCCGGTGAAATAATTCCTTATGAGATTCCGGCTTTGACTGTCGTTCTGTTGTCGTGGTGAGAATCTTCGTTAAATTATCAGTGCTCATGCAATTTTTATATCTATAATTTCTGCAAAATTAATTCATTTATAATTAAAAGCCAAATTTTTTTTACTTTTATTCCGTTTGACTTTTTCATATCCGTTATATGATGTTGCATGTGGCTTGTCCGTGCGGTTTCGCGGCATGTGGCGTCATGCTGTTTAGCTTTTGTTTTTATATGTTTTGACATTGACTGGCATACAACTTGTCGGGCCGGCTTTGTCAAAAAACAGCCAAATTTGTTTTGTTCTGCTCTCAACTTGCATTATCTTTGCATGCCGAAAAGCGATGCCTATGCTTAATGTGGCATACTGCTGCATGGTTTTCAGGCTTGTTTTTGTTTTTTTATTCTTATTATTTTCAGATGATATGGATTGGATACACGGCATAATAGAGCATACTCAGTTTCCTTTGTTGACGGCGTTTTTGCTTGGTCTTATAGTGGCACTTCACCCCTGTCCGCTTGCCACCAACATTGCAGCCATGGGATATATTGCGCGCGATGTGGCTAACCGTCGCCGAGTGTTTCTTAACGGACTTTTCTACACCTTCGGCCGGATGATTGCCTATTCGGTGCTTGGCATGGTGCTTATCGTCGTTTTGCGCAACGGTGCCGACATGCTGTCGCTGGGCCACTGGTTCAGCGAGTGGGGCGAGCGTCTGCTGGCTCCGGTGCTCATAGTCATCGGATTATATTTCATGCTCGGCCATCTGATCCACCGCCATGAGCATTGTCCCGATGTGCATTCACGCGGACATCGCTTCCATGGGGCCGGAGGCAGCATGGCTCTGGGGCTTCTTCTTGCCCTGTCGTTCTGTCCTGAGAGTGCCGTGGTTTATTTCGGCATGCTCATGCCTCTTTCTGTCGAGTCGCACGGCGGATTCATGCTGCCCGTAGTATTTTCTGTTGCCACAGCCATACCTACGGTGCTTATGGCCTGGGCTGTGGCTTACGGCCTTGCCGGCTTGTCGGCCATGAAGGAGCGCATGCATGTTCTTCAGCGCTGGGTAAGTGTAGGCGTGGGCGTCCTGTTTATCGGGGCAGGAGTGTTCTGCCTGTTCTTCTGATGCCTTCCGGCTGTCGGTCTTTCCGGTGTCAGCGTGTTTGGTTTCCTTCAAAGCTTATGTTTACATGCTCAAAGCCCATTGCCTTCAGCATCTGCGTAAACTGCCTTTTGGCGTTGTCCTGTGCGCTTTCTATATTTTCTTTTGTAAGGCATCTTGCCTTCATTTTTGCATAGGCGCGCTTATACATGTCAGCCCTGTCCTTGTCGCTCCATGAGCCCGACTCGAAGAACGATTTTGTGCGGGCTTCGTCTATGAAGTTCTCGTCGAGCAGCTTTATCTTAGGCAGGGTTATCACGAGCGTGTCTTTGTCGGCTTTTATCCAGTCGGCCTTGGCTTCGCTCATGTCGAATCCGAGGCGCAGTGTGCCGTAGTATATGCGTATCAGCTCGTCGTCTTTAAAGAAGCCTTTCCTCACGGTGTCTATCATTTCCTCGTTTTCAATAGACAGAAATTCCCATTCGCCTATCTCTTTCATCGCCAGCACCTGTGTCGGCGTTATGTCGATCTTGTCGTCTACGTATACTGTGGCCTCGTTGCCCCTGCACGACCTGACAAGATATGCCGACGCAATGATGGCTACAAGGATGACGATGAATATTATAGATAGCTTCAGGCGTCCTATCATCAGCCACATGCTGGCCCATTTGCTCCTTTTGCGGCGGTAGTTATTATTGAATTCTTCCATTTTCGATAGTGTTATTTTCAAGAATCATCGGCAGGTCGCTGTCGGTGAATTTCTTTCTGAACGTTATGGTTATGTTCTCCTCCTTGTATCCCATTTTGGTTATCATTGGTATCAGGGCATGCGCTGCGCTCTCCTTGGCCATGTCGAGTATGCCCAGCCGCGGTATGCTGCTGATTATCGCCGCCCGTCCCTGTTTCTCGTAGTTGGCCATTTCGGCGTCGCTGAAGTTCGACCTTATCAGCGACACGTGCTTCTTTATCTCGTTGTGGTCAATGCGGCTTCCGGTCAGCTCAACCTTCGGGTCGGGCAGTATTATCTCTATCTTGTCGCCGTTGCGCCTTACGTTCTTTTCAGAGAAGTTGCCGAAGTCGATATATGCCTTCAGCGTGGCGTCTATCGGTATGGCTATCTTTCTCGTCGTGAGCGGCACGGAGAAGTCGAACTTCTGCTGCAGGAACGAGCCTTTCAGCTTCACCTGGTCGTCGTGCGTTACAATCTTGTGCACCTGATATTCAGCCGTGTACAGCTTGGCGCATTTCTTTATCTGCATCACCATGACAGGTATGGTGTCTATCTTTTCGGCTTCTCTTTTCACGGGCTTTCTGTCTGTGCATGCCGTAAGCATCATTGCCGCGAGTGCCAGATATAATATTATTGTTTTCATACTTGATTACAAAGTTAATCAAAAAAGTTATAATTACGGTGTCATTCAACCGTTATTTTTTTGCGTCTTTTATATTATTTTGATGTTAAAGCCCGTTTGTTTTTCTCATTGTGTAACCGTCAAATCAAATTTAAGGCTCGTTTAATTATTTTTATTTTGTTCTTCGTGCTATTTGCATTATCTTTGCACGAGTAATTCTTAAAATACTGAAATGAAATTAACGCACACATTGATTTTTATGGCGCTGATGTCGGTCGCCGCCGTGTCTTGCAGCGAGAAGAAACAGCCGAGCAACATCATTGCCCATAAACCTGTAAAGAAGGCGCCCTCAGCTCCTGTGAAGATGCAGAATTCTGACTATGAGGATGCCGTGAGTTGGATAGGAAGTTCTTATAATGTCAAGATAAGCCGCAGGTCAGACACCGGTCTGCCGCTGATTGTAGACGACAGCGGCAACAAGTATTACGACAACGTGATAACGCTGAGCGTCGTACGCCCTGACGGGTCAGAGTTTTTCAACCGCAAGTTCACCAAGTCTGATTTCTCGTCATATATCGGTGAAGAGTATGCCAAGAAGAGTGCCTTGCTCGGCATCGTGCTTGAGAAGGCAGACGGCGACAACCTGAAATTTGCAGCCAGCGTGGGTGCCCCCGACGTGCTCAGCGACGACTATGTGCCGCTCATCATCACTATTTCGCGTACTGGAGGAGTGAGCATTCAGAAAGACTCGCGCATCGACTCTAACAGCGATCAGCCCGACTATGAGGATGAAGGTGTATAGACTGTTGTAACATATTGATAATCAGTAGATTGTAAAAGGCCGTCTTTTAGCTCCTAAAAGACGGCCTTTTACATGCCGAAAGCATACCTTTTGCAGTGTGAAAGGTATGCTTTTGTATTTTTGCAGAATATGTATGCCGGTCTGATTGGCTATTTCCGCTGTCTGAACTCATGCGGAGTTATGTCGGTTATGCGCTTGAAGAACTTGCAGAAGAAGCTCGGGTTGGGGAAGTTTAGCTCCTCGGCTATCTGCGCTATCGGTGTGTTGCCGTATCTCAGCATAATCTTTGCGTTGGTTATCAGCGCGCGGTCTATCCATTCTTTTGCAGTTATTCCGCTGGTCTCCTTAATCACAACGCCGAGATAGCGCGGCGTTACGCACATCTTGTCGGCATAGAACGACAGAGCGTGCTCCTTCTTATTGTAGGTGCTCACCAGCTGTATAAACCTGTCGAACATCTCCCTGTTGTGGGGCTTGTTGTGTTCGTCGGTGTCGTTGTGCTTGTTTTTCAGAAACTTATAGTAGTGGATAAGCGAATATATTATCCCGTCTATAGTTTCGTCAGGACAGTCTTTCTGTCGTGCAATCTCCCATGCCGACAGAAACATCCTGTCGGCAATGTTTATGTCGCTCTGTCCTGGTGTGGCCACAAAGTTATAGGCGTTGCGGTTGTATTCGCCCGGAATTTTTCCGCTGAACACCATGTTCATCTTCTCGTTGCTTATCATCATGCCGCACATCTCGAAGTCATCCGAAAAGTGGTTCACCTGTATTATGCTCCCTCTTCCTATGAATGCTATCGAGTTTTTTTCCAGTTTATAGTCTCTCAGGTTTATCGTTATGCTTGCCTCTCCATTCTTTATAAATCCCAGGCGGCAGTCTTCTATAATATAAGGTGTGCCTGTCTGAAGCAGGCTACTGAACTGCTTGTGTCCTGTGCGCAGCATGCCGACGTCGCGGCCTATAATCTGTAGTGCGTTTTTCTGCTCGTCGATATTTCCTAGCATGGATTTTATCTCGGAGAATGAAAAACGTTCAGGATACATGTTGTTTGTCTTCATAAAACGTATTTTTTGAGTGCAAAAATAATGAAAATGTGGAATAAAGGCAATAAAATACTCATATCTACACCTTTTTTACGATATTTTAAGTACAAAAGGGACATTTTGTAGCTTTATAGGATAATACTTGTAGTGTTATTATTTGCTACCTTTGCACTGTGTTCTTTTAGTTGCCTGTATTGCATTAGTTGCTACATCTTGCAGCGGGCATATTGGTATGAAATATTAATTATATGTGAATAACAGTGATATGAAACGTTTAATTGTTTTTATTGCGTTGGCCTTGTCGTTTGTGTCGGCCTTCTCTCAGATAACGCTCGACGAGTGCAGGGAGCTCGCCCGGGCCAATTATCCGCTCATAAAGCGTTTTCGCCTGGTTGAGCAGAGTCGCTCTTTGTCGGTGAGCAATGCCTCCAAGGCATGGCTTCCGCAGGTTTCTCTCAATGCCCGCGCCTCTTATCAGAGCGAGGTTACGCGGCTTCCGGCAGACATACCGGGCGTAGAAATCAGTCCGCTTCCTAAAGACCAGTATGACGTCAGCGTTAATGTCAGTCAGCAGATTTACGACGGCGGCAGCGTCAGCTCATCGAAGAGACTTGAAGATGCGCGCAGTGACGTGGAGCGTGAGCAGGTCAACGTGGCCATTTATGATGTCTACGAGCGCATAGATCAGCTTTATTTCGGCATATTGCTCCTTGACGAACAGATAAGACAGGTAAGGCTTCTGCAAGACGACCTGTCGCTGAGCTATCAGGCTATAAGCGGAATGGTGCGCGGGGGAGTGGCCAACCAGACCGACCTTGACGCCGTTAAGGTGGAGCAGGTGAAGGCCGCTCAGACAGAAACGGGTCTTGTTACGTCGCGTGCCACTTATCTGAAGATGCTCTCAACATTTATCGGCAAGCCGCTATCCGGCAGCGTGAGTCTTGTCCGTCCGGCTGAGTCGGATGTTTCGGGCATGGTCAACAATCGTCCTGAACTCGCCCTTTACAGTGCGCAGAACCGTCTGCTCGACCAGCAGCTCAAGAGTCTCGACACGTATCTGCGCCCGCGTTTAGGTCTGTTCCTGCAGGGCGGCTATGGCAATCCGGCACTTAACATGCTTAAAAATGGCTTTGAGGCTTATTATAAAGTTGGCGCGACGCTTACGTGGAACTTTGGTAGTCTGTATACACGTGCCAACGATAAGCGCAAGATTGAGACCGAAAGACTCAACATACAGGCCGAGCGTGAGGCTTTTCTCTTCAATACCGGCCTGCAGAGCGAGCTGCAGCGCGGCAACATAGAGAGTCTGCGCCGCCAGATCAGTCAGGACGACGAGATAATAGCCCTGCGTGAAAACATACGCTCAAAGGCTGATGTCAAGGTGGCAAACGGCACCGAGACCGTCAATGAGATGCTGCGCGACATCAATGCCGTAAGCGAGGCAAGGCTCACAAAGGCCTTTCATGAGATACAGCTTTTACAGGAAATATATAAACTTAAAAACATAAACAACTTTTAGCCGTATGAAAAAGTTTGCATTTATATTCTTGTCCGTGGCCCTTGCGGCATGTTCTTCGGGCAGTTCCGACTATGACGCCACGGGCATGTTTGAGGCCACAGAGGTGATAGTTTCTGCCGAGCAGAACGGCCGCCTGCTCTCGTTCATCGTAGAAGAGGGCGACCGCCTTCAGGCCGGCAGTCAGGTCGGACTAATCGACACCGTTCAACTCCAGTTGCGCGCCTTGCAGCTCGGTGCCACAAAGGATGTGTATGCCACGCAGCGTCCGGACATAGAGACACAGATAGCAGCCACGCGTCAGGAACTGGCCAAGGCCGAGGCTGAGCAGCGCCGCTATGAGGCTCTGGTGAAGGACAATGCCGCCAACCGCAAGATGCTCGACGATGCAGTGAGCAACGTGCGTGTGCTGCGCCGCCGTCTTGCCGCTCAGCAGTCGTCGCTCGGCAAGAGCACAAGCAGTCTTAACAGTCAGATGACTGCCACTGAGATACAGCGCCGCGAGGTTATCGACCAGTTGCGCAAGTGTCATGTCGTGTCGCCCATCAGTGGCACGGTGCTCGAGAAGTACGCTGAGCAGGGCGAGTATGCCACAACGGGCAAGCCTCTGTTTAAGATAGCCGATGTCGTCGACATGAAACTCAGGGCTTATGTAACAGCCAGTCAGCTCAATTCGATACAGACAGGGCAGAAAGTCAGGGTGTATGCCGACGAGGGCGAGGACAAGCGCCGCGAGTATCAGGGCGTGATAACGTGGATATCAGACAAGGCGGAGTTTACTCCCAAGACTATACAGACCCGCGACGAGCGCTCAAATCTCGTCTACGCGGTGAAGATTTCTGTAAGAAACACCGACGGTCTAATTAAAATAGGAATGTATGGCGATGTCAGGTTCTGATGCCGGGGGCATAGTATGGGCCGACGGTCTCTGCAAGAAATATGGCAAGACCGAGGCTCTCAGTCAACTCTCATTCAGCGTTGACGAGGGCGAGATTTATGGCATCATCGGTCCCGACGGCGCCGGCAAGACCACTCTTTTCCGCATACTAACCACGTTGCTGTTGCCTGATGAGGGCAAGGCAGGCGTAGACGGACTTGATGTTGTGGCCGATTATCGCGACATACGCCGCCGCATAGGCTACATGCCGGGGCGCTTCTCGCTTTATCAGGATCTTTCGGTAGAGGAAAATCTAAAGTTCTTTGCATCTGTGTTCAATACTACCGTTGAGGAAAATTATGCCCTTGTGGCTGATATCTACCGTCAGATAGAGCCTTTCAAGGACCGCAGGGCGGGCAAGCTGTCGGGCGGAATGAAACAGAAACTTGCGCTCTGCTGTGCCCTTATCCATGCTCCGCGCGTGCTGTTCCTCGACGAACCTACAACGGGTGTCGACCCTGTGTCGCGCCGGGAGTTCTGGACCATGCTGAAAAAACTGCGCGATGAACACGGACTAACCGTGCTTGTGTCAACGCCATACATGGACGAGGCGTCATGGTGCGACCGCATTTCGCTTATGCAGGGCGGCCGATTTATGCAGACCGACACACCTGTCGGCATTGTTGAGGCTTATGCCGACAGGCTGTTTGCTGTCATGGCTGCCGACATGCACGGGCTTATGACCGGACTGAAGGCATGTCCGCTCGTTGCCACTTCGTTCTCGTTCGGTGCTGCCTATCATGTTACGCTCGCGCCAGGTGCAACCCCTGACGCCCTGCGCTCGTGGCTCACAGCAAAGGGCTACGCCGAAGTCGGCATAACGGAGATAAGTCCTTCGGTTGAAGACTGCTTTATGGCATTAATGAAAACATCAGAAAAATGACAGATGAAAAAGTTATAATAGCAGAAAACCTGACAAAGCGCTTCGGCAGTTTTGTTGCCACCGACCATATATCTTTCAGCGTAAGACGCGGCGAGATATTCGGATTTCTCGGTGCCAACGGTGCCGGCAAGACCACGGCCATGCGCATGCTCTGCGGTCTGAGTCGCCCGTCGGAGGGCAGGGCTGTGGTGGCAGGCTTCGACGTTGCTTCGCAGGCAGAGCAGGTGAAGCGCCACATAGGCTACATGAGTCAGAAGTTTTCGCTCTACGACGATCTGACTGTAGCTGAGAACATGAGACTCTTCGGCGGCATATACGGCATGGGGCGCAGACAGATAGCCGGGCGTACAGCCGGCATGCTTTCCGACTTGGGGCTCGAGAGCGAGCGCAACTCTCTCGTAAAGTCATTGCCGCTTGGTTGGAAACAGAAGCTGGCTTTTGCGCTTGCCATATTCCATGAGCCGGAGATAGTGTTTCTTGATGAGCCTACGGGAGGCGTCGACCCTGTTACCCGGCGCCGTTTCTGGGAGCAAATATATCAGGCTTCCGACCGCGGAATAACTGTGTTTGTCACCACTCACTATATGGACGAGGCCGAATATTGCGACCGAATGTCGATAATGGTAGACGGCAAGATCGAGGCTCTCGACACTCCCGCTGCGCTCAAAAAGAGCTTCGGGGCCGACAGTCTGTATGATGTGTTTTTCAGTCTTGCCCGCAGGGCCAGGCGCACTTAGGGCTGGGCGGTGTCAGTATTGTTTTTCGTGTTTATGATAATTATATGATATGAGACGGTTTATTTCTTTTGTCTACAAGGAGTTTTGCCATATCCTGCGCGACTGGCGCACCATGCTTATCCTGCTGGTTTATCCCGTAGTGCTGATAGTGCTGTTCGGGTATGCCGTCACCACAGAGGTTAAGAATGTTCGCGTGGCAGTGCTCGACTTGTCTCACGACGCTGTTACATCTAAGATTTGCGGGCATATTGCCGCCAGCCGTTATCTCGTCATGGCAGCCGCGCCTCACAGCCGTCCGGAGGTTGAAACCATGTTCAGGCGCGGCGACATAGATGTGGCGGTGATTTTCGAGAGCGGCTTTGCCGACAATATTCGCCATGGCGGCGATGCCCGTGTGCAGATACTTGCCGACGGCAGTGAGCCTAACCAGGCTGCCGTGCGTGTTCAGTATGTCGAGCAGGTGCTTGCGGCTGCCAAGAGCGATGTCGTGGGAGATGCCGTAGGCCGTGGCTTCACGATAGTTCCTGTTACGCGCATGCTCTACAATCCGCAGCAGAAGAGCGAATACAACTTTGTGCCGGGCGTTATAGGCATGATTCTGTTGCTTATCTGCGCCATGATGAGCAGCATAGCCATCGTGCGCGAGAAGGAGAGCGGCACCATGGAGGTGCTTCTGGCGTCGCCCCTGCCGCCGGCTTGCATCATCCTTGCCAAGCTCGTTCCTTACTTCGTGATATCCTGCATAAACCTTGCGGCAATACTGCTGCTGGCTTTCTATATGCTGCATGTGCCCATGGCGGGCAGCCTGATATGCTTCCTCGGCGTAACGCTGCTCTACATACTCGTGTCGCTCACGCTCGGACTGCTAATCTCTACGCTTGTCAGCACGCAGATTGCGGCCATGATACTGTCGCTGCTGCTCATCGTGCCCACCATCTACCTGTCAGGACTCGTGTTTCCGCTCGAGAGCATGCCGGCAGTTCTGCGCGACATCTCGGCCATTGTTCCGGCGCGGTGGTATATCGACGCGGCGCGCAAGCTGATGATTCAGGGGGCAGATGCCGTTTATGTGGCTGCCGACGCTGCCGTAATGGCTGTCATGGAGGCGGTTTTGCTTGGCGTATCTCTTAAATTGTTTAAAGTAAGATTATAACTGCGTTATGGTGATAAGATATTTGATAGAGAAGGAGTTTTTGCAGATCAGGCGCAACGCCATTCTGCCCAGATTGTTTGTCATGCTGCCTCTTGTCCTGCTCATCGTGGTTCCGTTTGCCGCCAATCAAGAGATAAAGAACCTGAAGTTCTGTGTCGTCGACAACGACCACAGCTCTTTTTCGCGGCGCCTTGTGCAGAAGATAGACGCATCGGCATATTTCTCGCTGGCAGACTATTGCGGCAGTCATTCGGCAGCCATGCGCAGCATAGACGGCGGCTGTGCCGACGTGGCTGTTGAGATAGGGCACGACTTTGAGCAGCATCTTGTAAAGACGGGCGTGGCAGACATTAATGTTGAGGCCAACGCCGTCAACGGCATGAAGGGTATGCTGGCGCAGGCATACATGCTTCAGATAATAGCCGACTATGCAGCGCAGCTTGGCGAGGAGCACGGCATTGATGCTTCGGGCGTGAGCCTTGCCGGGGCAGATGTCAGACCGAGGTTTCTTTATAACGGACAGCTCGACTACAAGATGTTCATGATTCCGGCTGTCATGGCAATGTTGCTCACGCTGCTCATAGGCTTTCTGCCTGCGCTGAACATCGTCGGCGAGAAGGAGAGCGGCACGATAGAGCAGATAAACGTAACGCCGGTGGGGCGATTCAGCTTTATCTTTTCCAAGCTCATTCCTTACTGGCTCATAGGTCTGTTCATGCTTGCGTGGTCGGTGTTTCTTGCGTGGCTCATCTACGGAATGTTTCCCGCAGGCAGCATCCTGTTGCTGTTTCTCTATGCCACATTGTTTCTGCTCATCGTGTCGAGTCTTGGTCTGATAGTGTCCAACTATTCGTCCACCATGCAGCAGGCGGCTCTGCTTATGTTCTTTTTCCTCGTGATATTCATCCTTATGAGCGGCATGCTTACGCCGGTGTCTGCCATGCCCGAGTGGGCGCAGCTCATCACCTATGTCAATCCGCTGCGCTATTTCATCGAGGTGTTGCGGGCGCTCTATCTTAAAGGCAGCGGCTTTGCCGACCTTCAGATGCAGTTCTTTGCCATGCTGGCTTATGCCGCCGTATCGTGGACATGGGCTATATGCAGCTACAAGAAGAGTGCGTAGCCTTTTCAGCGTGGCATGCGGTATCTGGCTTTATCTTTCAGCCGCCGTTCCGTCCTGCCGCTATCGTGTTTGCTGCATCCTTTTATTAAGGCCTTTGGATGTCTCGGCTCGATAGAACAATGGTTGATAAAATCTGTGTCTTACCCTGAAAAAAGTTGACTCATAAATAAAATAATTATGAGGAAAAATAA
>OLGJ01000028.1_pt1 | contig 99691 bp, 93 predicted proteins | sample 1605431 | NCBI WGS metagenome assembly OLGJ01 (sample SAMEA3888920, study PRJEB22519) | human gut metagenome | biome: human gut; feature: human-associated habitat; material: faeces | place: Denmark | collected 2009
GATAATCAATGTATTATAATTACTATAAAGATATATTATATAGATATATTATATAGATATATTATATATTATATATTATATATTATATATTATATATTATATATTATATATTATATAGATTCGCTATGACCCGCTCCGAGCTTCGCTCTCCGCTCACTCCCCGTGGAGGATGGATATAATCAGTATCAATCACATCAAGTTAATCAATACTATCATTATTATTATTATCTCTATTAATATCATTAATACTAATATGATTAAGTCTAGCTTATCTTCATCCTCCACGGGGAGTATGACTTGCATATTCATAATCATATAATCCTCTACGATTGAAATGTTAAAAATAGTTTTTCTCTTGGTAGATTCATTCAAACTCTTACATTTGCTAAAAACAATTAAGTTATGAGTAAAGATAAAAGTGAAACTAAACCTAAATACACTAGAGAATTTCATAGTGGAGAAAGGAATAAAAAAGAAGTTAAAGTTCCTAGTAAACTTAAACTTGGAAATATTGGCATTGATAGTATTATTAAAACTAAATAATTTAGTGTTATGATTAAAGTTGAAAGTAAATTTAAAGATTTTGGTATTCAAATACCTACTGACATTAGCGAAATAACAAGTGAAGCACTTGACGCTGTTCTTACTAATGTAGTTATTGCTAAACATTATTGTGTTGTTGCTCTTTGCCAAAATGAAAGTTTGTTTGGTGTTATTAATAATAAAGTAAATACAGTTGAGGTTATGCCAATTATTGCTAAAATTAGTAAAGAAGATGCTGAACTTATTGGTATGAACCAAATGGATAAGATTATTATTGACCGTTCTACTCTTGAACGTGGTTATCATCTTTATCTTAAACATAATGTTCTTAGTCCTCAATTTGTTAATAAGTATATTACTAATGATACTGAACTAACTCGTTCTATTACTGTTGGTACTTTTGGACAAAATCAAGGATATAAAAAAGGACAGAAAGTTTGGTTTGTTGAATTTAAAGTTATAGCTATTAATGATTTAAGAGCTGCTATTACTGATAAACATAAAGCTATTAATCCTTTTGTTTATCATTCTGCTGAAAAAGCTAATTAGCCATTTTCGTCTAAATAATCGAACTCTTCTTAGAACTACTTATGTATAATTTAAAATTATAGGTACTTGTGTTCTTGTTTATAGTAGTAATCTAAGAAGAGTTCTTAAACTTTCAATTATGGATTTTAAGACTAATACTAGTTTTAATATTGCTAATACTAGTTCTCATGAAGATTTTGATGATGATTATATTCTTATCTATAAAGATATAAATAATATATTAGATGATATTGGATTTCAAGGTGATGATAGAATACTTTGTAAATCTATTATTGAAAGTCTTGAAAAAGAAGCTAGTATTAATATACGAAAAGATAAATGTGTTGCTATTCCTCATATTGGTACTATTCAAAAGAATTGGTATCGTTCCAAACTTATTAGTCATTATAAAGACTTTAAAGAAGCTAGAAAAACTATGACTAGAGAAGAGTATAAAGAATATACTGCTAAAGTTATGGAAGAAGAAAAGCAAAAACATTATGAAGAAGAAGAAAAGATTAAGACTGAACTTAAGTTTAAAAAGAAACTTCTTCCTATTTGGATTAAACTAAGTAAAAAACATAGTGCTGCTTATGCTAATCTTTGGCTATATGCTATGGGTAAACTTGAAATTATTGAATTTGATGAAGAAGTAGAAGAAATATATGAACGGTTTGGAATTGGATTGGATGCTGACCATAGATGAAACTGGTATGCCAAAAGCTCCTACACTTAAACAACTTCTTGATAGAGATGTTAGTCTTCTTTATACTAGAGATAAATCTCCTAATAAAGAGATGTATGTTAAAGAAGTTGGAGTTATTTATTATCTTGGTGACCCTAAAGGTCCGTGTCTACAAGAAGGTCTTAGTGAAAAAGAAGCTCTTAAGAAAGCTATTGAAAACTTTGATTTACCTAAAAATTATCAACCTGATATTCTTGTTTGGAAACTTATTAAAAGATATTATAATCAAAAAGCTGGTGCTGGTATGGAAGCTGTACTTAATATTAAGCGTGGTATTCATAATGTTGCTCTAGCTGCTAGTAAGTTAAATGAATTGTTGAATGACAAGTTATCTGATGGTGCTAGTCTAGAAGATGTTCCAGTTGTTATTAGTTATATGAAACAAATTAATGATTTAGCTAATCAGTTTCCAAACACGATTAAAGCTCTTAATGTAGCTGAAGAAAATCTTCTGTATGAACAAGAGAATGTTGCTGGTAGAGGTGGAGTTGAAATTACTAGTAGTATGATTGAGGAATAAGCTGATGCTAATCCACTTCATCCTCCACGGGGAGTCTAGCGTAGGCACGTAGTGCCGAAGCGGGTCCAAACTAGTGTTGAACTTAATGGTATTAATAATATGGAACTTAGAGATAAAAGATATAATGATATTAGACTTATTTTTCATGAAGAAGAACATAAATATAATGATAGTCTAGGTAATGATTATATTTCAACTACTACTATCCTTCATAATTATGCTCCAAAGTTCGATAAGAACTATTGGTTGAGAAAGAAGTCTAAAGAACTAGGAATAAGTGAGAAGAAACTAGAAGAACAATGGTCAACTATTACTAAAGAAGCTTGTGAACGTGGAACTAATACTCATAATGGTCTTGAAGATGGTGTTAAAGGAGCATCTATGTTTCAACAAGCTATTAATTATCTTGATAAACGTGAAGATGGTGTAATGGTTACTATTGCTGATATTCCAAATTTTGGTGCTAATTATAAACTTCTTAATCTTAAAGATTTTATTGAACTTACAAATAATCGTTATCCTCTTATTTATGATGCGTTTAAAATGTACACTGAAAGAGGATATAAGATTTATAGTGAAATTGGTATGTTTCTTATAGATTGGTTAATTAGTGGAACTATTGATATTCTTCTAGTTAATGAAGATACTAATTGTGCTGTTGTAGGTGATTGGAAAACTAATCGTGGTGGGTTAAAATTTAGTAGTGGTTATTATAAGAAAGATAAAACAGTTAAACCTGCACAACAAACTAATGTTTGGGTTGATAAAGATGAACGACTTTTAGCTCCTCTTAATCATCTTCCTAATTGTAATGGTGCTATATATAATCTTCAACTTAGTATGTATGCTTTTGCTGTTGAATATATACTTGGTTTAACCATTAAAGGTATTTGGTTATGTCATATTGATAGTGATTTTGAACTTAATGAATATGGTATGCCAAAAAGATTTTCTGATGGTCTTTATCATATTAAAGAAAATCCTATTGAAACTACTAAATTTTTTACTATGAATTATCTACGTGATGATATTAATAAAGTTCTTAAAGATAGAGAATTACAAATTAAAGCTAGTGGTGTTCAAACTCAATTTAAACTTGCTATATGAAATTAAATAAAGATAATTTAATTGGAGTAATTATTGGTTTTATTGTTTTAGTTATATTTGCTATTTGTTTATCTAGCGGATGTACTAAACGTATTACTCCAGTTCCTGAAATTCGTTATGTTCCTGTTACTGATTCTACTGCGGTTAATGAATTAGTTCTAACTAAAGAATTGCTTCGTAGAACTCAAGATTCTCTTAATGCTTATAAATCTGATACTACTATTAGTGCTGATTATTTTGTAGCTAAATATAAACTTGAACGTATTAGATATTATAATGATATTGCTGGCAAAGGAAATAATATTAAATATCTTAGAGGTTGGATTCGTAGAACTCTTGATGAATAAGTTATGTATATTATTAATCGTAGAAAAAATATAAGATTAATTGGCGATGAACATCATATTGATGATGACTTTGAATTTGTGATTTATAAAGTTCAAATTAAAGTTCTTTGGTTTTGGGTTACAATTAAAGAATTTGATGAAGATGAATATTATGATGCTGTTGATTGTTTTAGATATTGTACTAATCCTTATATAAATTAAATTATGGCTTACTTTGGAGATGCTTTTAAAAAACTATCTATTAAAGAAGGTGGTTATGTAAACGATAAAGATGATGCTGGTGGAGAAACTTATAGAGGTATCAGTCGTAAATATAATCCTACTTGGCAAGGTTGGACTATGATTGATTCTTATAAGAAACATTATACTGCTGGTAGTAAAGAATTTAAGTCTAAACTTGATAATGATGTTCAACTTCAAAAACTTGTTTGGCAAAAATATAAAGTAGGTTATTGGGATGTATTTGAACTTGATGATTTTAATAGTCAGAGAGTTGCTGAACAATTATTTGATACTAATGTAAATTGTGGTCAAGTTGCCGCTATCAAGATGGCTCAAAGAGTTCTTGGTCTTAAAGAAACTGGTAGATGGAATCTTGATTTACTTAATAAACTTATCGAAATAAAAGATTAACTTAATACTGTATAGAATTATGAAGAAGATGCTAATAGCAATATTTATAATAGCGATTATCAATTTATGTGTTACTCTGTATTTATCAATAAGTCGTTTTAGTGTAGAAGCCAATTCATATAATAAAAGTGACACTGCTATTAATCATGTTCGGATTGATTCTATACAGTTAGTTATAACTGAAAGAGAAAGTATAGTTTATAAACTTAAAGAACATGAAAAAGATATTGAAGATAAAGTTATTAGTCTTAATGATAGTGCTTCTTGGGAGTTATTCAAGAAGTTGGTGTCAGAGTGAGATTGATAATGTAGTGCATCCTCCACGGGGAGTCAACACTACTGATACAACTGTTCTTGTCCCTATTAATATGATTAAGATTGCTAATACTAAAATTATTAAAGCTAAACTTTATAAAGATATTATTAACGAACAAGATAGTATAATTAATCTCCATAAGATTAAATATAATGCTCTTTATAAAGAAGTTGAAACTTTACAAAATAATCTTGATAATAGTAATAAAGTAAATGATAATTTAAATAAGTCTATTGAACGTATTAAACGTAAGAATAGATATTTGGTAAGCGGTGGTGCTGTTTGCGCTATCGCTTTTGTTGTTTGTTTACTAGTTAAATAAAATATTATGGCTGATGGTAAATATCCTTTTCTAGAATACATTGAAGAACCTGATAAAGAGAAAAAGTATAAGAAAGCTAGTGATTGTGGATGGTATGACCCTCATAATAACTTTTTAATTGGAGATAGTGGTGGCTTTCTTTTAAATATTAGACCTGGCAAATTTGTTAATACTGAACTTTTTAATGAAGCTGCTAGAACATATCAAGCCACAGGTAAATATACTCAATTTAAAGTTGATAGTATTCCTCATAGACAATTTAGGCGTAGAGAATGTGATAGACGACGTAATGGTTTTTCTGCTCCTTGTTGGCAAAATCCAGATGGAAGTATAGAAGATGTTTGGATAACAGGTGGTCATTATAATTTTCTTAATTATACTCGTATGGAACGTACAGATGAATCATCTGTTATTGTTACTGAACATGGAGCTACTGCTAAAAAGATTTATAGTTTTCCTAGTTTTATTGATGCTCAATTTTGGACTTGGCAAATTATAGAATTTTGTAGACGTAATGGTTTACATCTTATTATTGATAAAACTCGACGTGGAGGTTTTTCTTATATTATGGCTGCTGATAGTTCTAATGAAGTTAACTTATCTAAACATAAAGTTGTTATTCATGTTGCAGCTGATAATAAATATTTAATTAAACAAGGAGGTTTAAGTGATTTTGCTGTTAATAATTTAAAGTTCTTTGAAGAAAAGACTCCATTTAAAAGAGGTATATATAGTCCTACTACTGATAGTTTTAAACTTGGTTATCGTATGAAAAATGGAGTTGAAGCTGATGATAGTTGGTCTAGTTCTCTTTTAAGCGTTAGTGCTAATAATAATCCTGACTGTGCTATTGGTAAAGATGCTGTTACAATTAAAGTTGAAGAGCTATCTACAATGCAGAACTTTGATGAGTTTATGAATGTAACTGAACCTACAATGACTGTTGGTACTCGTACTACTGGTACTCTTATGGCTTGGGGAACTGCTACTGCTGCTAATATGCAAATATTTGAACAAAACTTTTATAATCCTAGAGCATTTGGATTTATGGCTTTTGAAAATGTTTTTGATAATGATGCTCGTAATGAAGTTTGTGGATTTTTTAAATCTTATGCTTGGGGTCTTGAAGGAGAAATAGATGGAGTTAAAGGATTTGATGAAGATGGAAATAGTAATCTACGAATAGGGCTTCAGCTTGCAGCACGAGAAAGAATTGAAAAGAAAAAGACTGCTAAGACTTTTGCAGAATATCTTAATTATCTTGGTCAACGTGCTTTATTCCCTGCTGAATCTTTTAGTAGTGCTAGTGAAAATATATTTAGTAGTGAAGCTCTTAATAAGTTTGAAGATAAACTTCGAGTTGATAATAGTTATAAGTTTTACACTGATGGTGAACTATTTGAAGATGGAACTAAAAAGATTTATTTTAAATCTAATGCTCGTATAAGAATTGAAAATCCTGATATGAAAACTTATGATTATATTCAAGGAGTTCCTAGACGCGGTAATGAAGACCCTCATGGTTGTATAAGAGTTTGGTTTGCCCCAGAATATGAAGAAACATATATTAATGATAGACTTGTAAGAAGTATTCTTCCCGGTACTTATGTTGCAGTTTATGACCCTGTTGGTATTGATAAAGATAAAAAAGAAATTACTGATAGACATTCTCATAATAGTATATTTGTTATTGAAATGCCTAGAGAACGTAATGGATTTAAACCTAAGTTGTGTGCTGCATATTATGGACGTACTGAACGACTAGAAGAAGCTGATGAAAAGTTTTATCGACTATGTAAATGGTATAATTGTATTGGTACTGGACTTGTAGAAATAAATCGTGGTGAAACTGTTTCTAATTTTCGTAAATGGAAAGCTACTAAATATTTAGGTTATGAACCTTTATATGTTTGGGATTCTGCTGTTAAAGAAAAAGTTAGTACTAGTTATGGTTATAATATTGGTAGTGGTCCTAAGAAACTAGATGGTCTTCGTCTTCTTAAAGAGTTCTTATATGAAGTTATTGGTAAGAATGAATTTGGAGAAGATATTTATGTTTTTGAAAGATTTCTTGATTATCAAACAATTCTTGAACTTAAAAAGTTTAATGCTGAAGGTAACTTTGACCGTATATCTAGTCTTATACTTTTGGGTATATATTGGAAATCTATTGATATTAAAGGTAAACGAGAACTTGCTAGTCGTAAGAAAGTTACAGAAGATAATGATAAAACAGATATTTTTAATAGACAATGGTTTTAAGATTAAATAGATAAAGATATGTATAATTTTGGTAGACTTGATTTTCCTAATCAGCACGTTAGTTATGCTGAAAAACAAGAAGTTGATTGGTATGCTAAATGTTGTGATTATGTTATAGAAGCTGGTATTGCTTGTAAAGCTGATTTTAATGTAGAAGAAAAGTTTAATATTCTTCTTGGTAATATTCCTAGAGAATATTATAGAAAAACTCTTAATCCTTATAATGAGAAAGATGAAAATCTTACTCGTTTTCCAGCTACTATGCGTAATTATGATATGATGAAAGGTATTATTAGAAGATATATTGGTGAATATATTAAGAATCCACATGATTTTATTGTTGGAGCTAATAATCCAGAAGTTGTATTTGCTAGAGATGCTGAACTTGGTAAACAAATTATGATGCTTGCAGAACAAGCTGTTGCTAAGAAAATACAAGAAAGTTATATGCAGTTTGTTAATGAAGGTAATAATCCTGAACAATTTAATCCTGAACAAGCTGTTGATATTGAATCTTTTATTAAAGAATTTAATGAAAATTTTATTGATGATATTAGTGCACAAGGACAAGATTTAATTAATGTTATTGATGACCTTACTGATGCTTTTACTATATACGCTAGAGCTTATTTTGAATTTGTTGCTTTTGGAGCTTGTTATACATATAGAGATGTTGTAGGTAGTCAATTAATTAAACGTATAGTTAGTGTTAGAGATGCTTTTCCTGTTCCTAATGATAATATGTTTGCAGAAGATTATGATATGTTTGCTGAACGTCGTATGTTGACTAAACAACAAATTATAGATGAATTTTATGAATATCTTTCTGAAAAAGAACGTGAAGCTCTTGATACATATTATCAATATAGTGCTACTACTTCTAGTGATAAAGCACTTTTAAATTGGGATAAATATATGTATTATTTTGGTGATATATGTAGTAAATTTAATAAAGATGATTTGCAACATATTAAGAACACTAATATAATGGCTCGTGATGCTAATAATGGTTTATTTGAAGTTTGGCATACTGTTTGGAGAGGTGAAATAAAAGAAGGTATTCTTACATATAGTAATGGAGCATTTGTTACAACAAGAATTGTTGATGAAACTTATCAGCTTAACCCTGCTGGTGGTGATATTAGTATTGAATGGGTGTGGCGTCCACAAGTTTATGAGAGCGTTAGAATTGGCTCTCGTGCTACAAGTATATATCCTTATAAGGCTCGTCCTATTGCTTATAATAGGAATGGTAAACTTCCTTATAATGGTATTGCAGAACTTCTTCCAGGTTTTGGAAGATTTAGTATTGTAGATACAGTTATCCCTTATCAAGTATTTCGTAATATAGTTTCTTATCATAGAGAAATGGCTATTGCTAAAAATAAGATGAATGTTCTTATGATTGCTAAATCTCTTCTTGGTAGAAAACCTGCTGAAACTATATATCGTATGGCTGCTGATGGTGTACTTTATATTGATGATGAAGATGATGCTAATCTTGTTAAAGCACAAAATGTTCGTTATCTTGAAAGTCGAATGAATAATTATATTACTGAACTTGGACAACTTATTCAAGAGATTGAACAGACTGCTAAAATGGAATGTGATATGACTCCACAACGTTATGGTGAGATTGCTAATAGTGCTGGTAAAGGAGTTACTGATGAAGCAGTTATTCGTGGAAGTATGGGTTCTGTTATTATTGAATTTATATTTGATAAAATGAGAGAACGAGATTATCAAGCTGAAATGGATTATACTAAACTTGCTTGGATTGATGGTCTTAATACTTCTTATAAAACTAAAGATGGTGATATTAGATATTTAAGTCTTGATGTTAATAGTCATATATTTGCTAATTATATTGTTACTTGTAAAACTTCTGTTAAAGAACGTGAGAAACTTGAACAATATAAACAGCTTGCATTTAGTGCTGCTCAAAATGGTAATATGGATATGGCTAATGCTGCTATTCGTGGAGATAATGTTGCTCAAATTAGTAAACTTATTGATAAGTATCAAAACATTCAACGTGAGCATGAACTTGATGTTGAACGTGTTTCTCAACAAACAGAACAACTTCGTCAAGAATTTGAACTTGCTAAGATTGATAGAAAAGCAGAACAAGATAGAGAAACTATTAGAGTTGAAAAATATCTTGATGGTCAAATTGAAGCTATGAAAGCAAATGCTAATATTATGAGTTTTGATAATGGTCTTAGTGATGCTGAAAAGAGTCAAGCTGAAGAACGTATGGAAAATGCTAGACTTAATCTTGAACGTAGTAAACTTAGTTTAGATGCTCAAAAGACTTCTGTTGAAGCACAACTTAAAGAAAAAGAATTAGCTGTTAAACTTAAAGAAAGTGATGATAAAGTCAAGATTGCAAAAACGAATAAAAATCGTTATGATAGCAAAAGTAAATAATCGGCTGTACTTCTAAATTTTGTTCATAATAGGGCTGGACTTGCTTGTGAAAGTAGGTTCAGCCCATTTTCATTTTTATTTACATCACATGAGCCATTTTAAGCTCATTTTAAGCACTTTATTTATTTCGTGATAGATTAATCATTATGATAAAATTTGATTCATACATGGCTTCTCTGAAAGCAACAGGATAGGTTATCAGTAATAAATATCCTAGTTAGCAATAGTATGTTAGTCGGCAAATCGGCTTAAAGGTGAACATATTTTAACGATACAAGTAAAACTCGTATTATTATTATAGTTTATATTTGTGATATAGTAATTAATTAAAAACAAAGAGTTATGCCTAATTTTGATAGTTTTGGTTTTAATGGTGAAACATCTAATGGTGATGGAAAACCTACTGACGACATGACAGACCTTGATACAGGTAAAACAGGGCAGTTAGATGCTGATGGTAATCCTATTGATGATATTACTAATAATGGTAATGGAGATGGGAATAGTGATTCTAATGCTAATAAAGATAACCAATCTTCATCCTCCACGGGGGGTAAGCCTAATGACAAAGCGAATGACGCTGATGCTGAGCATGGTTTAGAAGAAGGTACTATTATCGAAGATGGAGATAATAAATATACTGTTGATAAAAACGGTAATCTTATTGACGATAAAGGTAATATCTTTAAAGCTAAAAATGAAGTTGCTGCTTATCTTAAAGAATTTGAAGTAGAAGATACTAAAGAAGAAAATACTATTGATGTTAAATCAATTCAAGAACTTGTAGGTGTTTCTGTTACTTCAGAAGATGGTAAAGCTGTTACTTTTGAAAATACTCCTCAAGGAGTTGCAAGTTATATTCAATCCGTTATTGATTTAAAACGTGATGAATTTGCTCAAGCTGGTGTTAATAAGTTATTTGAAGATTATCCTATCGTTGGTGATTTTCTTAATTATTATGTTGCAAATGGTAATTCATTTGAAGGCTTTGGCGAACTTCGAGATAGAAGCGGTATTGAAGTAGATGAAAATAATGTAAGTCAACAAGAAGCTATTGTTCGTGAGGCGTTTAAGGAATTTAATCGTCGTGGTAATGTTGATAAGTATATTCAATATCTTAAAGATAGTAATGAGCTTTTCAATGTTGCTAAAGAAGAACTTGAAGCTCTTCAGAAAGCTGATAACGAAATGCGTGAAGCTAATGCTAAAGAAGCTATGCGAGTTAAAGCAGAAGAAGAGAAACAACTTGTGGAATTTTGGAATGGAGTTAAAGAATGTATTGATAAACGACAAATTGCTGGTTATCGTATTCCTGAAACTGTTATTATTGAACGTAATGGTAAACAGATTTCTACTACTCCAGAAGATTTCTTCAATTATGTTTATCAAGTTGATGATAAAGGACTTTCTCGTTATGAAAATGATTTAATGAAGTTATCTCCTGCTGAAAGACGCGATGAAGAACTGCTTAAGGCTTGGCTTAAATATACAGGTAAAGGTTATGATAGTTTGATAGAAATGGCTGTTTCTGATAAAGAAGCTAAAAAGTTGAAACTTACTGCTAGTCAACGTAAATCTACAAAAGGAGCTATTAAAATAACTAAACCTGACAGTAAAAAAGATGCTCTGAAAGATGAGCGTTTTGGTTATTAACATAATAGTAAATTTGTAGATGAAAACATTACGTGTTATTGGACAAACTCGTTATGAAGATAGAGGTTATTCTAATGAAGAATCAATTGCTTATCTTCAGCTTCAAAAGCCAGAAGAAATTAATAGTTTTCTGACTTATAATTATGGTATGGATGATGACCGTTTTCCTTTAAGTTTTATTACTGAAGGTCAAGGTAGTCGTGGTATTAAAGATGTTGCTACTGTACAATGGACTTGGAAAACTATGGGTCGTATGAAGTTTACAGACTTTGTAACTTACTTTAATACTGCTGTTACTAAACCCGGTCAAAATGGTAGTGAATTTGAAGTTCATTTCTCTACTCATTGGTTTATTGAACAACATGGTCTTACTGCTCCCGATGGTGTTACTCAAGTTCGTATTCAGAAAGACTTAGGTGAATCTGCTTATGGTTATGCTTATCTTCTGAAACTTACTTCTCCTAATCCTGATGCTTATGTTGACCCTCAATGGTTGGCTAAAGGTATGTATTGGGCAATGAGTGCTCCTACTGTTTCTGAATCTTATTCTAAAGGTAACAGAAGCAATACTATGGGTCCTGCTGGAATGACTTCTCAACTTGAGTTTTATCGTTATTCTAAAGAAATAGCTGGTAATCTTGCTAATGTTGTTACTCAATATCAATTCCAAAATGATAATGGTGGTACTTCTAATCTTTGGATTAACGAAGAGATGCGACAGTTCAACTTGCACATGAGAGTAATGAACGAAGAACGTTTGTGGAAGTCTGAATATAATCGTTTACCTGACGGTACTATTCCTTTGAAAGACCATGATAATGGTAAACCTATTCCTCGTACTGCTGGTATGTTAGAAATTTGTCGTGAATCTAACTACGATACTTATGGTGAAGTTCTGACTCTTAACAAACTTGAACGTACAATCGGTGATGTTCTTGACCGTGATACTCAAGATGGAGATAAGAAAGTTGTTCTTATGGGAGGTAAAGGATTTATTCGTGACTTTGAAATGGCTATCAGAACTGATGCTAAAGAAAACGGATTTATTACTCCTCTTGGTGAAAAGATGATTCAAGATAATGGTGATGGTCTTTCTTATGGACGTTACTTTAATAAGTATAAAACTCCAGATGGATATATCATTGCTGTTATTCATAATGCTTATTTCGATAAGGGTACTGATGCTGAAGCTGCTAAGCAAAATGGTATGATTCATCCTACTACTGGCTTGCCTATTACTTCTCATCAAGCTGCTTTGGTTGATATGAGTAATTATAAAGGTAATCAGAATGTTCGTATAGTACGTCAAAAAGGACAGGCTTATAAAGCTAAAGTTATCGAAGGTATGACTGATATTCCTGCTTGCTGGGGATTGCCTAATACTAATCATGCAGCTACTGAAATTGATATGGCTCGTTATGAAGTTAAAGGCTCTATTGGTTTGCAGGTAGATAACACTACTAAGATGTTCTTATTGAAATGTGTATTATAATCATTTAAAAGAAGCTATTTAAGATATGGATTTTAATAAAGTAAATGAAGCTAATAAAGCAGGAGAAAATACTCCTGCTGCTTCTAATGTAAATACAGATAAACAGGTTATACCCCCCGTAGAGGATGGAGTAGATAAACAGCCTGCTAATACAGTAGGATTTAGAGATGAAAGTCTTGATGAACCTTATACTGAAAAACGAACTATTACTATTAATTTAGTTACTAATTATTCATTATATCGTAGAGTTAATGATAAAACATTACCTAAACGAATGGATAAGATTGGTAGTTGTGTTCGTAGTTCTCGTACTCTTTCTTCTAATAAAGGTGAGATTGAATCTTATTTTCCTGCTTTAATTGGTCTTGCTCCTAATAATGAAAACTTTATTTCACGGGTTAAGGCTTATCTTAATAATATTAGTGTTTCAGTTGATGAACTAGGTAAGACTTTTGATATTTCTTTCTTTTGGAATCGTAAACGAGATTATCTTCGTTTTAGAGCTGAAGAAGAAGCTATTGAAACTGCTTATATGAATAGTGACCGTAAAGGAGTTAAAGAACTTAGAGAAGCTCTTGAAGCTAAGATTACTAAGTTAAATCTTCTTGAAAGTGAAAAGTATAAATATGGTTATCCTATTGTTCTTGATGATTATCTAATTTATCGTCATTGTTTATTATATAAAGATGTAGCTAAAGATATTGCTCTTATTAATTCTGACCCATCTATTAGATTTTATTTTAAAGATGACCAAAGAGAAGCTGAGCGTCTTGCTAAACATCGTCAGGAAATTAATTCGGCTAAAGGCAATTATGTTAAACTTCTCACGAATAGTGATTTGTTTGATGCTGTATTTATTCAATACTGTGTTGCCAATAATATTAATATTCCTAATGGTATGGCTATGGATACTGTCGATAAACAAACTCATCTTGATAAATTTAGTACAAATGAACCTGCTAAGTTTAATAAACTTTGCAATGATAAAGATATTACTATTAAATCTTTAATTGAGGTTCTTATTTCTCGTGGAGAATTTATCAGAGCAATTCATAATCAGAATATTACTACTCCTGATGGTGAGTTCATTGGTGCTAATGTTAAGGAAGCTGTTACATGGTTTAAAAATCCTACTAATAGTGCTCTTGTTAGTGCTTATAAAAATAAACTTAAAAACATTTGATTATGAACATTGGGGAGATGCACGTGACGTTCAGAGAACTGGCACAACAGATGGGTATGCAGACCGTTCGTGCTATTCTCATGGAAGATATAGATATTTGTCTTAATGCTGCTATAATTGAAAAAGCTAGAAATGTAATAGTAGAAAACGTTGGACCTGTTCCTTATAATGATAAGGTTGCTCGACAAAATGCTTCTATTAGTCCTGTTAATGCTCTTAGAACTTTATACACAGCGGGTACTGTTAACGGCGGAGATATTACAGGTAATGGAACAGAAGTTGACCCTTATAAAATTAATATTGATAGCAACGGAATAATGCTATATACAGGCTTTCAAGTTAGTTATAATGGCAAGACAATTTATGATTGCAGAATTATTGAAGCTGAAGATTTAGGTCAAACGCTAAGAGATTTTTGTAATCGTGCTGCGAAAGATGCTCCAATAGTTACTATATTTGGAGATGAATCTGGTATTAATGTTAATATATATACTGGACGTAATAATACAGTTAAACCTCAATTAGTTAAATATCTTTATATCAAAGAACCTGCTAAAGTTAAGTTTGATGAAGATAGAGAAGAAGATTGGGTTAATTGTGATTTACCTCCTTATTTACATATGGAAATAGTTATGCGTGCAGTACAGATTTATCTTGCTAGTATTGGTGCTACTTCTAATGGAGCTGATAAACAAAGTTAAACTCTAAATTAAATTAAAAATGAGACAGTTTTTGTTAGCGGGCAATGTCGCTTATAGAGCGAGCTTACCTCTTGCTGCTGGAGCGGTTGCTTTTACTTATCTTGCTAATGGCAAGGAAACGATTGACGCTGACGGTACTAAGATTACCGATAAGTTTTACATTAATCTTGGTCGTGAAGCAAATGGTCCAGTAGTTCTTCCAGCTTATAAGAAACATCTTACTTTTGTTAAAGGTGTTTATCAAGCTGCTACTACTTTCTCTGCTAATCTTACTATCGGAGATGTAAATGCTTATTCTGATTATTCTATTATGATTGTGAAAAAAGGATTAAAGTTCAATGAACGTAATCGTTGGACTGCTACCATTCATACTGGTCTTAATCCTACTGCTAATGATGTAGCAAAGAAATTAGCTAACCAAATTAATAATAATACTGTTGGACATGGTATTAAAGCAACAGTTGCTGATGCTAAAATTACTTTAACTGCTGAGTCTAAAGGTATTGATTATGAAATTCTTGGAGCTGATGAATTAGTTGGTATTAGTGTTACAGTTACAGCTACTGGTTTTCCTGCATATGGAGATGCGGCTTATATTACTGATTTGGCTAATAAAGCTGCTGCCGATGCTGGTATCGAATATACTTATCGAGATACTTATACTGAACTGTATCCTACATATCCGCTTAATCCTTTGAAACAACCTGATAGTGCAGATGCTGGATATACTATCTTTACGCTTCGTTTTGCTGTTCCACGTGAAATGAAAACTAGAGATGAAGTTGTTCATCAGATTGTACAAATAGCGTTTCCTACTGGAGCTACTGCTATTGCAACTGTTGAAACTATCCTTAAAGCTATTGCTACTGAAGAAAAAGCATAACCTATTACCCGACTCGATTAGGTAAATATTAGGTAATATTAATCGAATAGGGGCTATTGGTATTAGCATTAGTGTTGATACTGATAGTCCCTATTCTTGTATCTATAAAAATGGAATTAATTCAAAATGCCTTTGAACAAGGTCTTATTCCCGGTATTGTTATTGTTATTTATCTTATAATTAATAAGATAATTGATAATAACAAAAGAAATCCTTTAGATGATATTGCCAAACTTCTTAATATAGTTACTAGAGATATTATTGAAAAAGATAGAGAAAAATCTAAAGCTGTTATTTCTATTACTATGGTTAATGCAGCTTCGGAATGTGCAAAGTTTGTTGCTTCAACTATTATTACTAATAATATTGATAATAATCGTGACCAAATAGAATATAACGCTAGACATTTAGTTAATAGTGTTTATTATGATGCTTATTCTAAACTTAATATGTATCGTGGTGATGAAGATTATCTTAGTCATTATATGAAAGAAGAATGGAAAGAAGATATTTATGGTGATATTATAAATATTGTCTATAATAAAAATCTTGATTCTAATCAACGTATTCTTGCGTTTAATAAACGTATTGATATTAGAGTTAATGATTATACTGCTTATATTATTAATAAGGCATTTAAATAAGATGGTATTATGATAAGAGGTTATATTAGTAATCCAAAACAGCTATCGAAAGAGATGCAATTACGTATTGCAAGCATGGCTGAAAAACAGGTGAGAATAGCAGAATTAGGCTTCCCATTGAACGAAAAAAATTGGTGCAAGCTAACACAAGGACAAATTTTAATTCAAGCACTAGAAGCCTTAGAATTGCTTTCTGATGAGCAACAAAAATCAATTATTAATTCGTACAATAACTTGATGCTAGAATGAGTGAACAAATAGATGATAATTATGTTAATGGTGCCTATGTAAAAGCTGATGGAACTGAACAAGTTGAAATTAATCCTCAATATGTTTATATGACTGTTCCTAGCAAATATGTTTGTGTTTATCATAAACTATTAGTTCTTATGGCACAATATGGACTTGATATGCTTAATGATTGTTCTGCTACTTGTAAAGGTAATAATAAAAATATTGTTACTTGTTGGAATATGTTTCAATCTGCTATGGCAGCATATCAACTTGGTCAAGATAAACTTGCTGAAACTCTTCTTAAATATATTAAAGGTCAACTTAATATTATTTATGAAGGTAGTGAACAAGTTCAGTATAGTGGTTCTATTACGCTTCCTGTTGATGAAGAAGGTAAAATTCATGCAATAGTTAGTTGTGGAGATGCTCCTAAATTTTATGTTGACCCTGAAACTGGTAAACTTTGGGAGAAGAAAGAAGAAGGTAAAGAATATAATGAAACTTATAGTCTTAGTGATGTTGATTATGATAATGAATAATGTGAATGTGTTCCATCCTCTACGGGGGGTCTACACTATGAATTTAGTAAACCTAGAGAACGTATGAAAACAATAGAAGAAGAACTTGGTAAAGTTAGTCTTACTTGTAATGGTCAATGGAATGATAGACCTTATGAAAGACTATGTATAGTTCATGACGGTTTCTATGCTAGCTATATATCTCGTAAAGCTGTTCCTGCTGGTATTCCTTTATCTAATGAAGAGTATTGGCAGCCTATTGCTAAACTTCGAGAAGATTTAGTTATTGATTATGAAACTTTCAAGAAAGAAATACTAGAACTTATTGCTGTTGTTCAAAGAGGTCTTAAAGCTGCTAGAATTGTAGTATCTACAATGGAAGATAGAGATACTCTTACTTGGGAACAGATTGGAGTAGGTTGTGAAGTTTATGTTATTGAAACTAAAAAGAGTTATATTCTTGATGAAATAACTCCTATTACTAATGCAAAGAAATGGCATCTTGAAGCTGACTCTGAAATTGGTTCTAAATTTGTAGAATCATTTAGTGGTATGTTTCCAAGAGCAATTGCAGAACGTGCAGTTGCTGATGAATTTGGTATTAATATTCAAGATAATTATCTTCGTCGTAATGTTGTAGTTAATTATATGGCGCAAGTGCTTAAACAGTATTTTGAAGATAATGCTGTTCAAATATTTGAAGGTCAGATTACTCCTGAAATGCTTAGTGAATCTGTTAAACAAATGTTTACTGCTTCACAGATTACTAATGCAGCTGATGAAGAAGATTTAACAGTTGTTGATAATCTTCTTAAATTTGCAGATAAAGACTATAATACAAATGATTATAGTGGAAAAGCTCGTAAATATCTTCGTAAGAATATGATTAGTGGTGTTAATACTCTTACTCAAGATATGATTAACGAGCCTAATACTATTTATATACTTCAATATGATTATTGTTTAGCTGGACAAACTATTGAACTTCCAAATAATAGTATTATTCTTTGGAGAGGTGGTAGATTGTATGATGGTGCTATTGAATTAAATCAATGTAGACTTCTTAGTAATTATCGTCAAGAAGATATGTTTGATAAAGAAAGTATATCTCTTGATGGAAATTGGGCTACTGGTCAAATACTTTATCATCCTCTTGATTTAGGTGAAGATAATAAACAAGTTGAAATTGTTGGTTGGGGTGGTTCTTATACTAATGATTTTTATTGGTTTTGGGATGGTGAGAAATGGGTAAGTATGGGTTTTGATTTATCTGTATATCTTACTCGTGCTGAATTTGAAGCTTTCTTAGAGAAGTTAAGAGAAGAGATGGAAAAGTTTTATGCTTGGCTTCTTGCAGAACTTAAAAAGATTAATGACCATCTTAAAATTCATGACCAACAAATATCTGAATTACAACAAGATATAACTGATATTAACACTAGAATTAATAATCTTATTACTGAATATAATGCTAAATTTGAAGATATTTATAATAAGATTGGAGATTTAAATAGTAGTATAGAAGGTAGTATTAATAATCTTGAGCAATATATTAATAATAAGATTGAAGAAATTCTTAATAAAATAAACCAAAATGGTAGTAATATCAGTAATGAGTATAAACAATATTTTGAAAGTAATTATGTATCAATGTTTAAAAATAAGATTAGACCTGGTACTAATATTACTTTTGTTGAAAATGATGATGGTACTATTACTATTAATGCTGCCGGTGGAGGTTCTGGCGGTGGTGGACTAACCGAAGAAGAAGTACGTAATATTATTAATTCTATACTTAATAATTATTATACTAAGCAAGAGATTAATGATATTATTGCTGGTCTTGAAGGAGGTGGTGGTTCTGGTGGAGATGGCACCCATAATGTTATGTCTACTACTCAACTTGGTGAAGCTAGAACAGGTAAGTATCTTGTTATGAATAAATTTGCAGATAGTGAAACTAAACCTAGTAGACTTGATGTAGATTTTAATTCTCTCTATACTGATATTAAAAATAAATTAGTTGGAGAAGGATTTGGATCAGGTGGTGGAAGTGGAGAAGGTGGCGGTGTTGCTGCTAGTCAAATTCAAGCTTGGATTGCTGCTGTTGTTCCTATTGGTTCTATTATGCTTTGGGATAATTCTAATCCTCCTGCTGGTTGGGAAGTTTATACTGCTGCACAAGGACGTTTTGTTATGGGTTATATACCTAATGGTATTAATATTTATAATAATCCTAAACAAGGAAATCTTGATTGGAAAACTGTTCTTGAAAATATTAAAGATACATATGACCCTGCTACTCCTGGTCGTAATGTAAATGCATATGCATTTTATATCGGTGGCACAGATTTACCTCTTCATCAACATGCTGTTGCTGTTGGTAAATCTAAATCTGGTGATAATAGTAATCATATTATAACGCCTAGTAACTGGCGATTTATATCAGGAGATTTAGATGGCGATGTTAAAAATGGTTATCCTTATGGTACTGATAGAAATAGGCTTGATAATTTTGGTATTAATCGTTCTACTAATTGGTATATGACTGGACCTAATATTAGTAATAATGGTGAAATGACTTGGAGTCAAATAAGTGGTAATAGATGGACAGATGATTATCTTGCTATTAATAAACTTATGCCTACTATTGCTTTACATTATATTAAACGTGTTTCTAATCCGTGGTAATTATGTCTAAAGAAGAGAATGTTTTTGTTGGTACTAATTGTCAATCTTTTGACCCTAGTAAAGTTCAATGTGATAAAGAAGGCAATATACCAATTCATATACTAGATAAGTATTGTGAAGAAAATGATACTAGATATAATATATATCCTTTAACTGTTATTCAAGCTATATTTGATGGTAAAACTGGTACTAGACTAGATAGAATACTTGCTGCTTGTAATAGTGTTTATTTAACTTGGGAAGGTACTTTTGCTGATACTGTTAATAAACTTGATAAAATTTATCGTCGTAAAGGATATATTATTACTTATCGTGATGCAACTAATATTAATTGGACACAACGATATAATAGTGATGATATTAGTGATGCTGCTTGGACTAATCCAGATAATTGGGAGGGATGGTCTTTTGATACTGTTATTAAAGATTTAGCAGAAGCACTTGAAAAGATATTTACTAATATAGGTGATTATAAAGACTTTCTTGATATTATTACTAGTTTTATTAATGATTTTGTTATTAATGTGTTTAATAATATTAATAACTATCCTAAACTAGTTGAAATTATTAAGAATAGTACAATTGAAAGTTTGCCTATTATTATTAGAGATATATTTAATAATATTAATGAATATCCTGAACTTAAAGAGATATTTAATCAATATATTAAACAATGGACTGAATCTATCTTTAATAATATTTCTTCTTATCCTGCTCTTAATCAGTTTATAACTAATGCTATTAATGCTCATGTAGAAACTACTATTGGCAACATATTTAATAATATTGATAATTATCCTGCAATTAAGAATCTTATTATTACTAATACTGTTAATAAAGTAGTTGATATATTTAAGAATATTGGTCAATATCCAGAATTACAAGAAACTATACAGAATAATATTAATGAACGTGTTGATTATATATTTAATAATATTAATAATTATCCTGAGCTTATTGGTATTCTTTCTGATTTAGTTTGTAATTGTGTTAAGAATATATTTGCTAATATTAATAATTATCCTGCTCTTGTTACTTGTATTAATAATGCTGTAAATAGTAGAGTTGATTATATTTTCAATAATATTGATAGATTTCCTATTCTTAAGAATCTTATTGAAACTAAAGTAGAAGCTAGAGTTACTTATATATTTGAGCATATTAATAATTTTACTGAACTACTTAATGTTATTAAAGGTAATATAGAAAATATTTTTGATAATATTGATAATCATCCTAATCTTAAAACTGTTATTGAGAATAAGGTTGAAGCAACAGTTGAACATATTCTTAGTAATATAGATAATTATCCTATTATTAAAGAGAAGATTATTCAATTCTGTAATGAAGCTATTGAAGCTAAACGTGGTGTAGCAAATGGTATTGCTAGTCTTGATGGAGATGGTAAAGTTCCAGCAAGTCAATTACCTAGTTATGTTGATGATGTTCTTGAAGGATATTATGTTGATGAAACTCATTTTGCTGAGAAATATATAGAAGATGCTCCTGTATATTATACTCCTGAAAAAGGTAAGATTTATGTTGATATAAGCGAAGATACTGAATATAGTGGTAAAACTTATCGTTGGTCTGGAACTAAATATGCAGTTATATCTGAAACTTTAGCTTTAGGTGAAGTTACAGGTACTGCTTATGATGGTGGTAAAGGTAGAAAAACTACTGCAATAGCTAATAGTTTACCAAATACTGTTGTAGATACCATAGAATTTGGTCAAGCATACGCAAACTATGTACAATTAAAATACCATTATTATCGTAAAGAATTTGTAACTGACCAAGATGACCATTATACGGCACAACCTCATGGTCATGTAGATATACCTATTGCTACTACTTCAGTAGCTGGTGTTATGTCTGCTGCTGATAAAGTTAAACTTGATGAAACTTTACCTAATCAAATTACTAAACTTAGTAATAATGTTTATACTAAAGAAGAAATTAATAATAAGTTTGATAATGTGCCAACAGTAGAAAATACTTATACTAAAGCGGAAGTTGATAAAGCTATTGCTGATGCTATTAAAGCTTTAATTCCTGATGGTTATGAACTTGTTATTAAAAAGAAAACAACTTAATATTAATTATGGTGGTACTGAATAAGTGCCACCATTTAAAGTTTATAAAGTTATGCAAGATATTAATCAACAATTATATGAAAATAAAAGTACACCTGAAGGATTTATTCCTGTTTATGGTGTAGTTGTTACTGTTCCTACTGGAGTATATACTAATGGACAAAAGGAATTTACTTGTGATAAAACTTTTGACGAAGTAAAAGAAATATTATTAAAAGGTGGGAGCATTATTGCTATTGATAATAACAATAGTAGAATTAATTTTGATAGAATTGTTATAGGCAATAATGATATTAGTGCCACAATTACTTATTTTTCTAATGGTGGAATTAATAAAATCGATTTAAGTTGGGATAAAGGTATAGCTAGAGTTGGTGGTGAAGAAACTAAAAGTATTAATACTTTTGTAGCTATAAATAGTAATTCAATTATTAAATCTTATGATATTGGAAGTATTACTATATTATTAACAAATAGTGGTAGTAAAGAAGAAGTATTAGCTGCTATTAATTCTATTTTTACTAATTTTGCTGGATTTGTTACAGCTATTGGTAAACCTAATTCTATATTTCATAATGGTAAATATGGTACATTTAATGTTAGATATACAGATAATATTATAATTATTCAATGGAGTAATGCTAATGCAATTCATCATGTTGCTTTATCAGAGGATGGTTCTTATGTTTATAATACTATTCAAATAGTTGACCAAACTCTTTATAGATTATCTGCTCTTACTATTGAGCCAATAGTTAATCCTAAAATATGGATTGGTACTGCTACTCAATATGCAGCTATTGCACAAAAAGATAACAATACTACTTATATAGTTAAATCAGAAGCTTAAGTTATGGCTATATATCAAGGAGATATTGGAATACATGATATTAAACTTGGTAGTATAGATGTATTTGAAATATATCAAGGTTCTAAACTTGTTTATCCAGAGAATACTGAAGTTACTATTACTTTTAAATTGAATGTTTCCGGAACTGTTACTATTAATGGTTATACTCCTGTTATAAGTGAAAACAATACTAAATTTGTATTTACTATTCCTATTAAAACTGATTATACTGCTAATATTACTGCTGAACATTATAAATCTAAAACTGTTAGTGGTAATAGTGGTTATTTACCTATAATTCATAATGTAGAATTAGAATGGGAACAAAGATTTATTTCTTATACTGTTACTTTTCCTACTGATGGAGTTAAAGTTTTATTTGATGGAATAGAAAAAGGAGTTATAACTAATGGTAAATTAGTTGTATTAATTGATGATACAGAAGCTAAAGATAGTTATACTGTTACGTTTAAAGGTAGTAAAGCTAGTATATATAATACTAGTACATTAACAGTAGTTGATAGCGCTATTGCAAATACAGGTGGAAGTTATGATTTAAAACTTCCTACTAGTTCTGTTAAAAGTGGATATAAGAGAACTGACTATGCATCCTCCACGGGGAGTATAACCAAAGGTTCTACTTATGCTGGAACTTGGATTGAAACTGTTGTTAATCTTACTGCTAGCTTTACTAGTTCTACTACTTTAGGTAGTATAAGTAATAATGTATTAACTATACCTAATAATGAATCTACTAATGCTAAAAGTGGTACTTTAACTGCTGTATTTACTTTAGAAAATAGTCAAACTAAAGAAGTTAGTGCTGCTTTAAATCAAGCTGCTGGTGCTAAAGTTTATACTGATTGGATACTAGATTTACAAACTGATGGAACTAGTGTTGAAGCTAAAGGCGGCACTAGAACAGTTACAGCTAATATTGCTCGTAGAACTTATAAATGGAATAATACTGGTACTGTTTATAGTGAAACTGCTACTCCTACTCTTAGTATTAGTGGTAGTGCTAGTCTTAGTGGAAATCAAATAAAATTTACATCAAACGAAAGCGTTTCAGTCCGTTCAGCGACACTTACAGCTAGTTATGTAGGATTGTCCAAAACGGTTACGATAACGCAGCAGGCAGGCGCAAAAGTGTATTCAGCGTGGTCTGCTTGGACTGTTTCTATCTCGGCAAGCACGCAAACGATAGCTGCAAGTGGTGGTTCATCTACGATAACTACTAATGCTAGTCGTTCTCGTACTTGGACTTGGAATGGAGTTGGTACTACACATACTGATACAGAAACTGCTACACCTACACTTAGTGGTAGTGCTGGTGGATTTAGTTTAAGCGGTAAAACTGTTACTGCTAGTAATAATACTACAACAAATAGTCGTAGTATAACTATTACTGCTACTAGCAATAGTGTTTCTAAGTCTATTACTATAACACAATCTGCTGGTGCTAAAGTTTATGGTAATTGGTCTGCTTGGACTGTTAATATTAGTGCTGATAAAACTAGTATTGGAGCAACAGGTGGAACAGCTACTATATCAACTAGTGCTAGTAGAACTAGAAGTTATACATGGAATGGTGTTGCCGGTTCTGGTGGTACAGAAACTGGAAATGGTTCTCCAACATTAAGTAAAGTTAGCGGAAGTGGTAATTGGACTAGTCCTAAAGTTACTTATGGAAATAATACTAGTACAAGTGGTAAATCAACTGTTATTCGTGCTACTATTGATTCAACTACTAAAGATATTACTATTAGTCAATCTGCTGGGGCTAAACAATATAGTGCTTGGTCTGCATGGACAGTTAATATTTCTAATAGTGGAAATGTTGCTGCTAGTGGTGGTAGTTCAAATATAACTACTTCTGCAAGTAGAACAAGAACTTGGACATGGAACGGAGTTAGTGGAAGTGGTGGAACTGAAACAGGAACTGGAACTCCTACTCTTAGTAAAGTTAGTGGTGCTGGTTCATTTGCTAGTAATAAAGTAACTTATGATAATAATACTTCTACAAGTGCTAGAAGTACAGTTATTAGAGCTACAATGGATTCTGTAACTAAAGATACTACTGTAACTCAAAATGCTGGTTCTAAAACTTATAGTAGTTGGGGAGCATGGTCTATTAGTTTAAGTGCTAATGTAACAACTATTGCTGCTGCTGGTGGAAATGCTACATTATCTACTTCTGCTACTAGAAGTCGTACTTGGCAATGGAATGGTACAGGAACAACTTATACTGAAAATGCTAGTGGTTCTCCTACATTAAGTAAAGTTAATGGTGCAGCTTCTTTAAGTGGTTCTACTGTTAGTTATGGTAATAATACTTCTACTAGTTCTCGTAGTTCTGTATTTAGAGCAACTATTGATAGTGCAACTAAAGATATTACTATTAGTCAATCTGCTGGTAGTAAGTCATATGGTAGTTGGTCTAGTTGGTCTGTATATTGTAATGCTAGTAGTTATACTGTTGCGGCATCAGGCGGTTCTGTTACTATTTATTATGGTGCTAGTCGTTCTCGTACTTGGACTTGGAATGGAGTTGCAGGTTCAGGTGGAACTGAAACAGAAAATGCTACTCCAAGTCTTAGCGTAGGAAGCGGTGGTGGGACTTTAAGTGGTAATACTTTAAGTTATAGTAATAATACTAGCACAAGTGTTAGAAGAACTAGAGTTACTGCAAATTATAATGGTGCTATTGACTTTTGTGATATTGAACAAAGAGCTGGAAGTAAAGTTTATGGTAATTGGTCTGGATGGTCAGTAAGTATATCTGCTAGTCCTACTAATATTGCTGCTGCTGGAGGCAGTTCTACTATTACTTGTAGTGCTGTTCGTAGTAGACAATATACTTGGAATGGAGTTGGACAGAATTTTCCTGAAACTGAAAATGGTAGTCCTACATTAAGTAAATCTGGAGATGGCACATTAAGCGGTACTACTAGCGGTAGTAAACTTACTTATGATAATAGAACTACTACAACAAGTAGAAGTACAACTGTTACTGCTACTTATAATGGAGTTAGTAAATCAATTAATATTACACAATCTGCTGGTTCTAAATCTTATGGCGCTAAAGTATATCATACTGATATATATGATAGAGATTCATCAAATTATACAGATTATACTGGCTATCCATTAATTCATGATGTTGGAGGTCAACCTACTATTGCAGCTGGAGATGCAGTTGTTACTTATTGTAGACTTCGTATTACACAACCATGGACTTGGAATGGAGTTAGTGGAAGTGGTGGAACAGATACTACATATATGAGTACTAAAGATGTATCTATTACAAGTCAATCTAATTGTACAACTACTGTTAAAGATGTAGGAAATAATAATCTTATAATGTTTACTTCTGTTGTTCCTGCTAATCCTAATGATAGTGCTCGTACTTGGTCATTTACTTGGAAATGGAATAATTGGAGTATTACAATTAGAGATACTCAAGCTGCAAATCCTGTACGTGGTAGACTTGTTATTAAAAATGATTATTTTACTAGTACAAATATTGCATTACCTATTTATTTAGATAGTGAAAATGTAGATTCAATATATAAAGGAGAAGCAAGTTATAATGATATTAAGAAAACTCCTATTGGTGTTTATGTATATATTCCTACTAATATTTCTATAATGAACGCTGGTAAATTGCAATTTTGGTTTGAAAATAAAGATGGTGGTGGCAGTAAATATACTTGTACTTTAAGTAGTGTTAGTACACCTTCAAATAATGTTTCTGTATCTAATAGTAATAATATTATTAGTGTTACTGCTAATACAACTACTTCTTCATTTACTATATTATGCCAATTTACTATGACTTCTAATAGTACAGTATTTAATGTAAGAGTTTTAATTGAACCATGATGAAAATACTATTTAATATAACAATATTACTAATGCTTATATTGTTTATTTACTTATTAAAGTTATTTAAATTAATCACATAATTATGAACAATAAACAACTATATGAAAAACTAGGTCAGAATAGTTATGATAAAGTATTTCCTATTACTTATCTTCAAAATATTCTTGACAAAGATACAAATAATGATTTAACTGTTGTTCTTTCTAGGTTTAATCATTTATGGATTCCATATCAAGGAACTAGAGTTAATACTCGTAAAGCTGTTCCTGCTATTTTTAGACGTAATAGTCTTACTATTAGTTATTATGATGCTGAACATAATGTATCTATAACTGAAAGTTATATAGGTAGTAATCTTCAAGCTGGTGTTGAAACTAGTTGGGTTTCTGATGATAATTGGACAAAAATTCTTAGTGAGAAATATCTTGAAGAAAGTGGAGCTAAAATTCCTATTGCTGATGGTACTATTGATTGGGATATGCTTAATGAAGCTCTTAAACAAATGATTGCAGGAGATGGTAAAGTTAATATTATTAATTATCCTGATGAAGAAGATATTACTATAAGATTAAGTCCGGGTTGTTGTAATGTTAATCGTCTTAGTCTTAAAGATAGACCTTATGAACCTGAATATAAAAGTGGTAAAGGATATAAAATAATTCGCAAGGTCTTACTCCCCGTGGAGGATGATGCTAGTAATGCAGAACAACTTTTATTTGATGGTTTTCTTGATGATACTTATTGTGAACAATATGGTCAAATAATTCTTAATACTGATAAATATGAAGTTATTAGAACAGATTTAGGTAATACTGCTGGTATTTATTATGATATTTATCATAAATTATTTGTTCTTAGAGTTAAGACTATTCATGATGGAGTTGGATTTTATAATTATTATACTAGATGGACTATTATAGAACCTACTGATAGAGTTCAACCTCGAAGTGCTGTTGCCTATGGAAATAGTGAAGATTATAATATTTATAATACTTGTCTTTCTGATGAACGTCCAAGACTTGGTATTATATATGTTAATTCAGTAGATACTATTAAATATTATTTTAATGAAGAAAATTTAGTTCAAGTTAAGAATAATATTTATCTTAATTATAAAGCTGTTCTTACTCAAGATATGCTTAACGAAGAAAATACTCGTTATATTATTCGTTATGCTTTTGATTTAAGTGGTAAAACTATTACAATGCCTGTTGGTTGTGAACTTGTATTTGAAGGTGGTATTATTGAGAATGGTACTATTAATTTAAATAAATGTAAACTTACAGGTATGGTTGGTGAAGAGTCTGAATATCTTCCTAATGTAACTTGTAGTAATTGGGCTAAAGGTCAGATTGAATATCGTAATGGAAAGATTTGTTATTGGAATGGTACTGAATGGAGAGTAATGGGTGATACTTCTTCTATGGAAAGTTATACTAAAGAAGAGATTAATAATATGTTTAAAAATTATTATACTAAATCTGAAACTTATAATAAAGAAGAAGTTAATAATTTGCTTAATGGATATGTTACTAATAGTACATTTAATAACTTTAAAGAAGAAATAAATCGAACTATTACTAATAGTGTTAATCTTGATAAGATTCAAAAAGCTATTAATGATGGATGTGGAGTTAATATGACTATGCCTAGTGCAAATAATAATAAACTTAGTCTTCCAATTTGGACAGGAACTGCTACCCAATATGCAACTATTACCCCGGTTGCTGGAATGACTTATAATATTATTGATGAATAATGAGTTTAACTCTTGGACGTCAAGGAGGAATTGCTCAACCTCTTAAGAAACGTACAGTAGGTCAAACTAATATTGCTCATGTTTATGATGGTGCTAATCATATTTGGCCTACTTCTGTTATTCATTTTAGTGATTTTACTAGTGTCCAACTTAGATACATTTGGGGTAGTGATGATGGTCGAGATTTGGATACTAAATCATATTATGTTAATTCGCCTATTAATAGTTTAAACTATGTAGCTGTTGGTTGGTCTTGGAATTTAAGCCAAATTCCTTACCTATATTGGGGTGGCGATAATACTGACTCAGGTGCTGAATGTGTTATGTTTAATATTGAATCTATGATTGACCTTGAAGATAAAATGCCTGATATAATGAAAATGAATCTTTGTGCTAATTGGTTTGGAAGTTTAAGTAGAGGTCATGTTACTGTTGAATGTACTGCTTATAAAGGTGGAGTTATTGTTCATGCTTGGCAATTAAGAAATAATGAAATTGATGTTGATAATAGAGGAATGTTTATTTTTCCTTTGGCTGATGGAACTATTAATATGCCTGATGGACATGGTGGTTATAAAGAATGTTGGTATGGTGAAGTTATTAAAAGAGTTGCTAAATCTAATAATGAAGTAAAATATTTTAGAATTAATCCTGTTAATGATAAAACTATTGGTTTAGATAATATTAAAATAATTCGTCATGGTGGTGGTTATATTCATCGTGATGGTTATTGTTGGTATGAAAATCAACCTAATGATAAATATAAAGTTTGGAATAATCAAGTTAATACAACTGGTACTCCTTTAATTCTTGATAAACCAACTCTTAATATAACTAGTGATGATAATTATAGTTATGAATATCATACAGTTTTGTTAAATGAAGATAACACTGTTTATAACGATAATTACACTGATAACTATAAATTTAGATTTGGTTTTGTTGCAGGTAATTCTGAATTTAGAGGACAACAAACTATTCAATGTTATGTTGGCACACAAGGTGGTAAAGCTGATGATGATAAGACTTCAATAGGTGAAATAAAATATACTAAACTTAATAAAATTGGTGAATTGACAATATATAGTCCTATTGAAAGTTAAAATAATGTTAATTACCAAACAAAGATAACGGTTTAAGCGTTATAGATTATGTAGTTCAAACTACAAGTATTAATCTATTTTTTTAACTTAAACCTTAATTTATTATGCAAGTAATTGAAAAAGTGAAAGTTGTTCCAGAGGGCTATAATGGTGCTGGAATGAATTATGACGGTTGTAATCGTCGTGATGTAAACGGTAAGGCTAATGCAGGTTTAACTCTTGGTATTATCGGTACTGCACTTGGTGCTTGGGCTTTGTTTGGTAATCGTCGTTCTAGTGTATTAGGTGGCGCTGGTGGTGGAATGTTAGGCGATGGCTCTACTAATATTAACGTACTTGGTGCTACTGCTGGTAGTGGAAGCGGTGCTCCTACTGCTTTTCAAGCATGGGAAAAATCTTGTGAAGATACTTTAGCTCTTCAAGGTGGTCTTTATCAATGGGCTTTGACTCAACAGAATCAACGTTTTGAAGATAGAGAACGTCTTAATAGTGAATTGTTTGGTGTTTATATTGATGGGCGTAATCGTACTGATGCTCTTATTGAGAAAAATAACACTGACCATTTTAATCTTTACAAATATACTCGTGATGCTGATGATGATATCCGTAAAGAGTTATCTGATTTGAAAGCTGAATTGGCTGTTACTAAAGCTATTCGTCCTTATCAAGATAAACTTATCCAATGCGAAATGGAAAAGATGTTTACGGCTGGTATCAACTATACTGATAGAAAGACTTGTAATGTTATCTATGGTGTAGTTACTCTTCCAAATGAACCTACTGTTACTGGTCTAGTTGGACGTAATGCTTGTGGATGTTTACCATGTGGTTTTACTCAACCTGCTAGCGGAACTCCTGCTCAGTAATATTACTAAGTTTGATTAAGAACATAAAATTGAAAGAGATATGATACCTGTTACTCAATTCATACTAGGTAATAGTGACCCTTTACTATACCCTAGTGAAAAAATGACTAATAGCATTGATGAACAAATTGCTTTTCTTCAAAGTCAAAAACAAGCAATTAATGAAGCTTATCGTCGTAATGCTATTCCTAATGCAAATAATGGTACAACTCAAAATCAGCAAGTTCCAACTCAAGGAATTTGGGATGCTATTGATGCTGAAATTGCACCACTTACACAAGAACAACAAAATATGCTTCTTAGTAACCAAGATTATGTAAATAACTATAATGCTTTACAAAGTATGGTTCAAGCAGAAGTTCTTAATTTAGTTAGAGGAAAAATCGAAGCTAGTGCTGATGGTAAACATTTACTTGAAGAACAACTTAAACTTGTTAAGTTACTTAAAAGTAAAATTGTTGAAGTTACTAACAAAGAAATGGAATTGTTTAAAGCTTTTAAAGAAGCTAGTAAAACTAATCCTAATTTAACTTATGAAGAATTTTTAAAGAAGTAATATTATGGTTGAAATTGGTAATGTTAAAGAGGTTATTAAAGATTATATTATTAAACAATTAGTATCTATGGGTGAAAGTTCTCCAGCTATAAGACTTTTAATTCCTTTAGCTAAAAGAGCAATTACTAATAATATTAATAGTTTTGATAAGTTCTTGAAGCCTATTGCAGATAAAGATGGTATGATTGATATTGAAGGTATATTTGATGAAGAAATGGAAATTATTAATAATATTGATAATTTTAATTTTGATATACCTTTTATTGGTGGCGGTAATATTTCTAAAGGTATTATATCTCTTGAAGTTCCTTATGTGAATAAAATTGTTGCTCTTAATCAAACTGATTTAGAAGTTTTAAAAGAATCATTAATCAGTTTAAAAACAAAGTAATATTATGAGAGAAATGCCTTACATTCAACCTTACCATGTTGGTAATCGTCGTGGCGGTAATCAAAATATTCTTGATGAATTTCGTGAATTTCTTGATGCACGTGGAGGACGAGGTGGTCGTGGTGGTAGAGGTGGCATGAGAAATCGTATTGGTTATGATACTTACGATACTTATGGTCGCTCTACTAATAAAAATGACCGAGAAGAAAAGATTTTAACTATGCTTATGAGCGGTGGATATAATGACGATGGCTATCATTTTAATGAGTATGAAGCTAAAGAAGTTGTAGAACAAATGTATCATGTTAAAGACAATAAGAAATATATTGGTGAAAAATATGATATGAATAAAGCTCATGAAATTTGTGAACGCTATAAAGAAGTATTACCTAATGATGTTGAACCTTGCGATGTTTATGTTGCAATTAATGCTCAATATCATGATTATGCTAAATTGTTTGAAGAATGGTTTGGTGGTAATATAGATAATAAAGTGTTTGAAAGTGCTATTACATTTTGGTTCAAAGATGTAGATTTTGATGGTGATAAAGTGTGGGAATATTTCCACATGAATAACTAATCATTATTGTAAAACTGTAAAAGGGAATTATCTTCGGATAGTTCCCTTTTTTATTTATCTAAATTTTAGTATGGACAAATTTATTAATGTAATTGTAGATGGTATCCTTAGTAATTTTGATTTTGGATTTATGTTTATTGTTAATGTTCTAACTTATATTATTATTAAAGTTATTGATTACTTTAATGGTGATAATAAAGTTCCTACTTGGCAAAAACGATGTGTATTAGTAATAAGTATTGCTACTATGGCTGGTATTTATATTACTGCTGGATATGATAATATTATTATGCTTGTTAATAGTGCTGTTCTTGCTCCTGTGTTTTGGAGTTGGGTTGTTAGTCCTATTCTAAAGAAACTTGGAGTTGGTTATAAAGATATTGATAATACTATTTGTTAAGATTGTATGAGATTGATTAGCTAGGTTTGATTGACTAATTCAAGCCTGCTCCACCCTCTACGGGGAGTATAGCTTGCCAAATTTGGCTAGTTTAAACCTAGCTGATTAGTTATACACGATTGAATAAAAGTCTTACTGTAAGCCTAAAAAGTGGCTCTATGGACGTACATAAATATTTACAATATTAAATTTCAAAATAGTAAAGTTATGAGAGTTATTAAGACTAAACATTTTCCTTTTAATGGTTATAAAGCTATTAATCTTTTTGGTATTATATTTACTAAAGGTGAATTAAGTAACAAAGAACTTAATCATGAAGCTATTCATACAGAACAAATGAAAGAGATGTTATATATCTTTTTCTATATATGGTATGGTATTGAATATCTTATTATAAGACTATTTCATATTAAACAACATGATGCGTATAAAGATGTAAGTTTTGAAGAAGAAGCTCATATTAATGATGATAATCTTAATTATATTAGTAAACGTAAACATTATACTTGGACTAAATATCTAGGTATTAATAGTTCTAAAACTACTTAATTAAAAAATGTTAATAATATTGTTAAACTACTTGTTATTAATAATATAATTTATATTTGTAACAAACTAAATTCTAAAGATATGGAAGATGATAAAAGAGTTAATTATAAGTTAGATGCTATTAATAAACTTATTAATAATCTTAAACTTAGTATTTCTGGTAATAAAGAACATGATGAGCTTGGAGAAAATAATGTTATAGTTAATCTTGATGAGATTAGTCAAAAGATTACTGAATTACATGAAATGGTTAAAGCTGAATTTGATGAGTTTGAAAATCAACATAAAAGTGAATCAGATGAAACTCAAACTCTTCTTAATAGTCGTTTTGATAAAGTTGATGCTAAATTAGATAGTATTAAAGCTGCTGTTGATAGTATGAAAACTACTATTGGTAATAAACTTGATACTGTTAATTCTACTATTAATAAAGCAAATACAGATATAGTTGCTGCGATTAATGCTATGAAAGCTAGTAATGATACTAAAAACGATGCTATAATTACTGCTCTTCAAGGACTTGTAACTCAAGTTAATCGAAATACTAGTAATATTAATTCTCTTAACGGTCGAGTTGATGCTCTAGAACAAGCTTAACATGAATTTTAATTTAGTAGAGATGTATAATGGCTTGTTAAGATTTAACAAGCATATACTAAATGAACTTGCAGAAGGACTTAAACATTTACCTAATTTAGATGGAGTATCTAAAGGAGATAGTTTAATTATTAATGAACAAGGTAATCCAGCTTGGGGTTCTGCTGCATTTATTCCTACTTTTGAAAATGCTGCTTATGGTATTGAATGGACTAAAGATGACAATGATATAATCAGAATTGGTAATGCTAAATTTCATAGAGAACTTCCTATTCAAAATAGACTTAAAGGTTGTGTCTATAATGAAAAGAAAATCAGTTATTTCCTTAATCCTACGGGTTGGGCTAAACCTCTTGAAAATGGTTTTATTCCTCCTCTTGATGGAAGTGATGGCGATGTTGGGGTAAGAGTTCCAGAGTTTTATATGTGCGTTAAAGATACTGGTACTAAATATCAACTTTGGATAAGTGATTTTAATATTGATGGAACATTTACTAGAGTTCATCCTTTTATTATAAGTCATACTAAAACTATGACTAGAACTAGAGAAGATGGTAAAGAAGAAGTATTTAGTGCTTGTATTAAACCTGATGATACTAGATATTTAGGAGGAAATAAAAGTCCTTCTATTGATGTTATTAAATTACAAGGTAGACCTAGAACTGGCATTAATTATGATAAAGCAAATGAATTTTGTGCTAATCGTGGTGATTGGATTACAATGATTGATTATCTTGAATATTGTGCTTTACAAGCTCTTTGTTATATTGAGTATGCTAATTTTGATAATCAAGCTACTTTGAATGTTAATTTAACTAGTGATGGATTTAAACAAGGTGGTCTTGGTGCTGGTGTTACAAATTTAAATTGGGATAGATGGACAGCTTTTAATGGTAATAATCCTATTGTACAAACTTATTGGACTGCTGAACATAATATTGGTAATGGTAGTACAAATGGTGACCATTATGAACTAGGAAATTATAATACAGATGGTAGTAATCTTAGTACTTATCCTGCTGTTTATCGAGGTATTCTAAACTTCTTTGGTGATATATGGACATTTATTAGAGATGTAGCTATTATAAATCGTAATGTAAATTATAATAGTGTTTATCTTCTTAAAAAAGGAGTTAATCATTCTGATGTTACAAAAGATAATATTCAAGATAAATGTTATTTTATAGGTGACCAAGCTAATACTAATAATTTTATTACTGAATTTGATTTTAGATTTGGTCCTTATTTTGTTCCTAATAAAGTTGGAACTAATAAAAAAGCTGATTATAATTGGAAAAGAGGTAATGATGGACAAGATACAGATAAAGCTGTTCGTGTGCTTCTGTTTGGCGGTCGCGCTAATAACGGTTCTAAGGCTGGCTCTGGTCACTTTAATTCTAGTTGGGTTCGGTCGGATTCTAGTGCTAATGTCGGCTTCTTTACCACAGTTAAGCTTGATTAAATAAGTCCACGTGGAACTGTTGCTAGGAGTAGTTGGTTAATTAATTTGTTTTCTGTTTTTGCATTTCTCGATACTACTCCTGCAACAGTTTATTATAATAATATTAAAGGTTATATTTCTTAAGATGATTGACATTTAGATACAGTGCTTCTGCTTAGCAGTAACGCTAATAACAGTTCTAAAGCTAGCTCTAGTAACTTTAATTCTAATTGAGTTCAGTCAGATTCTAATGCTAATGTCGGCTTCTTTTATATAATTCCTAAAACTAATAAATATAATATTAATATAAATATTATTTTGGGAAGTATAACCTTACCTCTTGGTAAAAGATAACGTTATTTAGAAACTAAAAGTGTTGGTAGTGATATTCACGAAGGCTCTTATATAAATTATATAAATATGAAAAGATATAATGGTTTACATGATAAACTATGTACTATTGAAAATATTGAAGTTGCTGATGATAATGCAAGAAAGAATAAAAATAAGAAATATGGTATTAATAAACATGATAAAAATAGACAATATGAAAATGAAGATTTGGTAGATAAACTATTTAATCTTAAATATAAAACTTCTAAATATAGTCTATATAAAATATATGAACCAAAAGAACGTATTATTTATAGACTTCCTTATTATCCAGATAGAATTGCTCATCATGCTATAATGAATGTTGTAAAAGATATTTGGACAAAAAGTTTTATTCATAATACATATAGTTGTATTGAAGGTAGAGGTATTCATCTTTGTGCAAATAATCTTAAAAGAGATTTAAGAAAATATCCTAACGAAACTACATATTGTCTTAAATTAGATATTAGAAAATTTTATCCTAGTATTCCTCATGATGGTCTTAAGAAATGTATTAGAAAGAAGATTAAAGATAAAGATTTTCTAATGATTCTTGATGAAATTATTGATTCTACTGATAATGTTCGTGATGTTTCTTCTAAATTAACTAATAAGATTGGAATTGGAGTTCCTATTGGTAATTATCTATCTCAATACTTTGCTAATCTTTATCTTAGTGAACTTGACCATTTATGTAAAGAAGAACTTAAATGTAAATTCTATTATCGTTATGCTGATGATATAGTTATTTTAAGTCATGATAAAGATTTTCTTCATAAAGTTCTTATTTATATTAAATTATATGTTCATACTATTGGATTAAAAGTTAAAGATAATTATCAAATATATCCTGTTGATAGTAGAGGAATTAATTTTGTTGGCTATGTATTTTATCATACTCATACTCTAATTAGAAAATCTATTAAATATAAAATTATAAGACTGGTAAATAGTTATTTAAACAGAGAAATTGATAAAAAAGAATTTAAAGTGAGAATGTGTGCTTATTATGGATGGCTTAAACACGCTGATGCTAAAAATCTTCTTTATAAAATTCAAAGTCTTACAGGTGTCAGATATTCTAATTGGAATGGTAAAAGAACTAATATTACTAAATATTATGGTAAATACGTTAGAATAATTCAAATTATTAATTATGCTAAGTATTTTAGAATTAATTTTATTAGAAATGGTAAAGCTTATTACGCTGATAGTAGAGATAAAACTCTATTTTATTCTATACATAGATTTAATCATTTTCCTATTAATTTTAAAATTATTAAATATGACTGGCGTATTTATGCTAAAAATAGAAAAGAAAAAGTTAAACTTAAAACATAATATATTATGACTAAAGATAAACTTAAAGATGATATTATTAGAACTATATGCTGTTTAAATAGTGATATATCTAATAAAGATAGAAAATTACTAATTGAATTATTAAATTCTATTGTTGATTATACTAATAATACTGAACTTGAACAAGATGTTAAAGTTATAACACAAAAACATAACGAATTAGCTGAAACAGTTAATGAACTTAAAACTAAAGTTGAAACATATTCTAATAAGATTAATGAACTTGAACAAAGAGTTCATCAATTAGAAAACGCAAGTCAATCTTAACATGGCTAGTCTTAATCAATTAATTAGTGAATTTGCCCATGCTGTTGGCAATCCTAATAGTATTCCTCTTAGACGTAATCTTCGATATGCTATTCTTCATGGTCGTAATGAACTAATTCGTAGAAATTATGAAAATCATAAATATGTTGATAAAGGTTTGCAACAACGTATTCGTGTTTCTATTATTAATGTTCCTGATGGTGACTTATATAATAGTCAAACTCTTGGACTTCCTGCAATTAAACGTACTAAACAAGAAGTTCCAAAGCCAGTTAGACTTATTAATAACTTACCTTTCCAATCAATTAGAACTACCGGACATTCTGGGATAGAAATACCATTTGCAAAAGAAGCTAGTGCTAAGTTTTATCATTATCTTGCAGGTATGTGTAATCTTCCTGTTTATGATTATATTAATGGTTATATTTATTTCTTTAGTAATAATAAAGATTGGTTTCAAAATATAGGTTCTATTATTATTGAATCTCCTTTTGAAATTCCTTATCTTGTTCCTACCGAAACTGTTGAAAAAGCTAAAGATGTAAATTATGACCCTATTGATGATGAAGCTAAATACGATGATGATGAATTTCTTATTCCTGAAGATATGATTGGAGCTCTTAAAGAGATTGTATTTAAACGTAATCTTATTGAAGTTCCTCGTCAAACAAATGAAACTCCTATTGATAATTTTGTAACTAGATAAATTATGATTAAAGATATAGATATTAGTCATTATTATAAAAAGTTTATTGAAACTTCTAATGACGATATGGCAAAATATAATAAAGAACTTGAACTTATAAATAAGATGAAAGCTGATTGTCGTGCTTATATTAAAAGTAAAAATCAAGTTATTAAAGATGATTTAAAAATTAATCTTAATGAATATGGGTTTCAATTTCTTAATGATAATGTTGAATTAATTAATAAGTTAGAGCAATTAATTAATAATCAACTTAGTTATACAGTTGGAGAAAGACGTATTGTTCTTCTCCAACTTTTGCGTTATTGTAACTTAGCTAAAAAAGTAAATGATTATATTGTTGCTCTTAAACTTGCTACAAGACGTTCTGAATTAAGTCTTTCTGATTATAAAAAGTACATTCATAGGTATTATAGTTATGGTGTTCATAAATGTGTTCTTGAAGGTTATGCTTATCATTTTAAATATGAAATTGGTGATTTAGTTATTAATTTCTGGAGATATAAAGATAAACCTAGAGATACTTATGTTGATTGGAACGCTACTAGACTTAAAAAACAAGAAATTATTGATGCTGGTCTTAAACCTTATGATAAAGAAGAAGCAGAAATATATAAAATTCGTGGACTTAAATATGATGGTATTCCTTATGTAGTTTATAAAACTAATAAAGAGTTTTATGAAATACAACTTATTAATAACGGAACTCATAGTTATAGTGCTATTAAATTTAAGTATGCTAATTATATTAATAGAGAACTTAGAGGTAAAGATGCTAAACAACTTAATTTTGAATGTAAAACTGTTGATGATATTTTTAATCTTAAATTAGGATTAAGAAGTAAACTTCTTGTTTATCTTGAACGAGAACCTAATGCTCCATTTAAATATATTAGAAATGTTAATCAACAAAAGTATGAACGTGGAGCACATAATAATGGTAATAAAACTAGATATAAAAACTAATATTATGGCAAATAATAAAACGATTACGATAGAACATATAATTGGTAAACTTGATAATGATTTCAATCCTGATGGAAGTGATTGGATTCCTAGAGTTCCTGCTTGGTGTGTTGATGCTATGAATGAACTTAAAGTTCTTCGTAAAGTTGATAAGAAAATGAAACTAACCGTCATTAATAAGATAGCTAAAAGTAAATGTTGTCTTATTGATGACGGTCTTAAAGTATATGATAGTAATGGTTGTGAAGTACCTAGAGCTGATACTAGTAAATATAGATGTGGTGATACTGAATCTGCTCCATCCTCTACGGGGGGTCAAGCGGAGGACGAAAGTCCGGAGCGTGCTACTAATAAAGACTATCTTGGTATGCCCGATGATTGTTGTCCTAATGGTTCTAGAACTAGAGAAGTTATTGATACTGGTAAAGTAGGATGTAATCCTGTTGTTTATACAGTTCATAATAATACTGAATGTCCAAGATGTCAGCATGAAGTTCATTCTCATTGTCAGACCCCCCGTGGAGGATATGATAAGTCAAATCATAATTATATTCTTATTGGAGGTAATACTATTGAACTTAATTTTAATGATACTTGTATAACAGTTGTTTATAAAGATATTGAAACTCAATATAGTGATAATTATCATTGTGAAATTCCTGTTATACCTGCTAATGGTAAATTAATTCAAGGTCTTACTTATTATTGTATGGCTCGTATGCTTATGAGAGGATATAAACATCCTGTATTTAATCTTTCTGCTAGTCAATATGGAACTAATCCTTTCTATCTATGGGAAAGTATGAAGAAAGATATTAAGACTAGTATTCTATTAGATGAACAAAGTGATGATGATAGTGGTTGGAATGAGTTCTTTTATAACTTTACTTTTCCTAAATAATTATGAATATACAAAAGAAACTTAGTCTTAATAAACATCCAAGTGATTGTGTACCTTATTCATTAATTGCTGCTAAGAATATTAAAGTAAGTAATGATGATAGGATGATTGTTAATGAAGAAGGACTTGAAGATTGTAAAGTAATTGCTAATGCTATTCATGAAGATGGTATTAATAATTTTAAAATAGTTGGTGTTATTCCTACTAGTACTGAACTTATTTTATTTATTGTTAATACTGATTCTAATGAGTCTTATATTTATAGATATAATGAACAAGCTGATAATTGTTATAGAGTAAATAGTAATTGGAAGTATAATGGTGGAAAGATTAAAGGAACATATACTTATAATGTTAAAAATCATCTTATTATAGCTATTGCTGAAAGTGATGCTTCTATTGATGTTCCTCTTAAAACTATTAATATTGATTTAGATTCTGACCGTCCTGATTCTGAAATGTCTGTTATTCCACAAATAACTTTACCTACTATTAGTGGTTTAAATTATGTTAGTGGTGGAGCTTATAAAGGATTTTATTTTATATTTATTAGATATAAGATAGATAAAACTAATTATACTAAATGGTATAGTATTGGATTTCCTATTTTTAATGATGTTATAATTCCACAAGTTATTAATAAAGTTTGTTTTAGAAAAACTAATGTTTATGAACCGAAAGATGAACCAAACGGTTATTGTTATGGTAATACCGATTCATTTAGTGATTCTAAAGATATATGTAATCAAACTTTTGAAATAAATATTAGTGGAGGTCGTTCTGGTCTTTATCAACTTGGTTTTATTGTATGTAAAAAAGATAGTACTCAAGCGTTTAGAACAAATGATTTAAATAATAATATTTTTAAATTTAGTAGAGATGTTCTTGTTGAATATAATGTTGCTGATTTAACTACTGACTATTATAATTATTATAATGTTGGTAATATCATTAATTATAAGAATAGAATATATATTGCTAATTATAATGAAAAAACTGATAACGATGACAGAACTTTAAGTAATGGTAAAACATTAGAAGAGGCTGTTAAAGATATTACTATAAAACTTCGTAATAAAGCTGTTAATGCTTATTATAATGATTATATCACTGTTAATGCAGTTAGTGAAAAAGGTCCATATTTTAAAATGGCTAGCCTTCAAATTACTGGTACTGCTGATTGGCAAATTGAAGATATTAATAAAGTATTCAATAATAATCAATATCCTTTTCGTACTTTTAGAACTTTATTTAATGATACAGTTATACAAGGTATTGCAGCACATGAATATTTAAAGATTAATTATAATGCTAAAATAAAAGTAGGTAGTAGAGATAGTCATAATCTTAAAGAATATCTTGCTTGTCATTGTTTTATTATTCCTACAAGTTATAAATATGAAAATAATCAATCTGTTTATACTTTACCTAGTACAGTTAAAATAGCTTGTTATGTTTATAATGGAATTGGATTTACAGAAGATACTGTATTTACTAGTGGACAAGTATTATTTGGAGATACTATATTTGATATTGATAATTGTAAAATGAGAATTACTCATTCTATTATCGAACCTAGTTATGATTTTAATGAACGTAAAAAGAATGATACTCTTATTCCTGGAGAAGTATATAACTTTTTTATTCATTTTGTTGATAAATATGGTGATGCTAGTAGAGGATATAAATTGTCAAATAAAGATAAGTATATAAATAATATTGTTAATGATGGTTCTCATTGTACTATAATTACTTTTAATTGGAACAATCAAGGTAATGGTAATATTCCATATTGGGCTGTTATTAGTGGAGATATTTCAATATCTAGTATTAGTTCTAATATTAAAAGATATATAGCTAATCGTAAAATTGTAGTTTATACTGCTGAACCTATAAATAATCCTACTACTAATATATTGCTTGATAGTTCTGGTGAACTTATAGCTACTAATAAAGATGAACTATATACTCTTATATCTAATTATTTTATTGATTATCAAGATAAAGATAAATATAATGATTTATATGTTTATCAAGTTATAAATAGTGGTAGTTATACTCCTTGTAGTAATCAAATAATAGGTGCTATTGGTGTTGATAATGAAGCTAAATTTGGTTATTACGAAAATATTAATGGTGATGAACTATTTAGAATACCTGATTTAATATTTGATTCTGAAGTTGTTGGTGGTGAACATACTAGAGGTTTTATATATAACATGAATAATACTTTTAATAAGTTTTATATTCGTGCTAATATTAATACTACTTTATGGAATCAAATTAAAGAATTAGGTTATATTGGATGGTTTATTAGTTATGAAAAAGTTGAGCCTATTACTAGATATACCGGATTATTAACTAGAAAAGATTATTGTAATATAGCTAGTAATGTTACTTGGCAATATGGTAGTTGGGGTACAAAACCCGGTTTTGTAGCGAATAATTTTACTAGTGATAAATGTTATCTATATAGTGGTCGATTTGATATTGATGATAGTATTAAATATGATTTTAATATTATTCGTATTGATGGTAAATGTAAATTCGAACCTTATAAAGAGAAACATGATGTAGTTGATATGGTAGTTAATACTACTTATCCTTATAGTTATAATATGCCAGTTATAGGTGTAATTAGTAGAAATGAATATAAACCTATTAATAATTATAAGTTAGTAGTTGCTGATAGTATTGCTGATAGTAGAGCTGGAAAAGGAACTGCTCTTGAAATGGATGATTATAAGGAATTACTACTTGATGCTGAAACTATGTTTCTTGCAACAGTTCTTAATTGTACTAAAAATATTTATACTAGCAAAGAAAAAGAACTTGTAAGACTTAATGACGTTTGCTATAATGGTGGAACTTATTCTATTGAACATGGATATAACGGTAGAATGACTTATGATGGTGTTCTTATTTATAATGATAATGGAGTTATAATGAACGAAGGTAATTATAAATTATATACTCCTATTAATAATCAATATTATTATAGTGGTGATGAACCATGTTGGTTTGATATTCCATTCAATGTTTATATTCAGTTTCCTTTATATAATGATAAATTCTTTGAAAGTAAATGTTTTAATAATGAACCTAGTAAGATAGCTTTTAGTATTAAAGAAGAAACTGAAGAGAAAAGTGTTGCTTTTGGCACATTTGTAGAACCTAAGAATAGTGTTGATTTATTTAAAGACCCTATTGGAAATGTTGACCAATATGTTCCTAAATTGTTAACTCAATATCGTAATGACATTATTAATATTACTCGTTTTGATAAAACTATAAGACGTAGTAATGTTATTCAAGATGAAAGTGAAGTTAATGCTTGGCGCATATTTCCTATTGAAGGTTATAAAAATATTACTGAAAATAAAGGAAGTATAACTAATTTAGTTGGAATTGGATATTATCTTTTAGTTCATACTCAGCATAGTATGTTTATGTTTGATATAAGTGCTGCACTTAAAACTAGAGATGAAAATGTTCAATTATATCAACCTGATGCTTTTGAGGTTGATTATAAAGAAGTCTTTACTAGTGATAAAGGTTATGGTGGACTGCAAGATGATTTAGCATATATAGTTGGAGAATTTGGTTATATTTTTTATAATGATGATTTTCATAAACTTTATCAGTTTGATGATGGTCAACTTAAAATAATGGATGAAGATATTAAACTATGGTTAGATAAATATCATCCTAATAAAGTTAGATTTGCTCATGATGAATTTAATAATCGTATTCTAATTAAATTTGATTATACTTATGATAATATTAATCCTAATACTAAAGAATTTATTATAGAATCGCATAATGAAGTTATTAGTTTTAATTATAAAGTAGGTAGTTTTATTAGTTTACATGATTATTATTTTAATAATGCTTGGTCTACTAAAACTAAATGTTATTTTCAAACTGAACATAACGATGATAGACTTAATTGTCCTCTTCATGTGTTTACTAATGAATATAATTATGGTAGATTTAATACTCACATGGGTGATGATAGTAGAAGTCTATATTTAGTATCTAAACAAGAAGTTGGTGATGAGCCTATATTAGTTCATAATAGTTATATTGATATTATGGTTAATGAATCTTATGAACTTATTAAGTTTCTTGAATTTATTAAATATAAAGTACGTAAGATATATATTCCTATTTATAGTGATAATATTAATAATCCTGTTGATTTAAGAGAACATCCTTATGCTGGAGATATACTTCGTATATTTAATGAAGATAATGATACTGATGATATAGATATTAATATTGATAAACTTAATGAATTTAATAAGTATAAAAAACCTTGGTATGAACTTACTCAATATAACTTTAATTATTTCCGTAATGCGATTAAAGAACATCCTACTGTTATAAGCGATAAACTTCGTAGAGTATATGGTAATTATTTTGTAGTTCGTTTTATATTTAATAATTCAGATAATAAGCGCATTGAATTTGAAAGTCTTGAATGTGCTCAAACTCAATTTAGAAAATTATGATACAGTATAGAGATAGACAAAGACAAAAAGCTTTTATTGGTGCTATTATTGGTGCAGCTGCTAGTATTGCTGGTGGTATAATTAAAGGCAATAAACAAAAGAAAGCTCAAGAAAAAGCCCAAGCTGAAGCTCAAGCTGCACAAGACCATAAAGATGCTTTACAAAATGCTCAAGCTTTAACTAGTGCTTATGCTAATCAAGATTATGTTGGTCAATATAATGATAAGCTTACTCTTAAATGTGGCGGTAGAGTTCGACGTAAAGCTAATTTTGGTACTGAGTTTGCTCAAGCTCTTCCCGGTTTAGGTAATCTTGCTAGTTCTATTACAGGAGTTCAAGGACTTGGTGAATTAGGTACTGCAATAGGTCAAGGTATTTCTGCTAATCAACAAATTAATGAAAATAAACGTATTGCTCAAGAAGCTGAACAGCGTAAACAACTTCAAGCTGGTCAGCAGCAACTTAATATTACTTCTGATAAAATGATTAATCCAATGACTATGTATCAACGTTCTAGTTTTATTAATAAATATAAATGTGGTGGACGTAGAAAAGCGTGGATTGGTGCTGCTATTGGTGCTGCTGGAAGTTTAATTGGTGGTATGTTTGGAAGTAAAGGACAACAACCAATTCAAGTTAAACAAGCTGACCAAGCTAGTTATAGTGCTCCTAAAACTGGTCTTGAACGTCCTGAATGGATTACTAATGGTACTGTTCAGCCATCTGTTATGCCTCAATCAGTATATCGAGATAGGCTAAATGTATATCGCTGTGGCGGTCATAAACGCTAATCTTTTGCTCTCTGTTGAATTATTATATATAGGTATGAACTATTAATCGACTGATAGGCTATCGTTCAGCAGAGAGCCTTAAAATCAATCAAATTACAATTTCTCATTATATTATATAAAATGCCTAGAAAAGATAAAGTTATTCATATAAGTAATTTACCTAGTACATTTAGAGGTAATGTTACTCGTAATGGAAGATTTATTCAAAATGGTATTCCTCCACTTGGTGGAGCTTATGATAAAGTTGCTAAATCTACTGGTTTAATAAGACTTGGTAATGAATTTCTCTATAATGGTATAAACAATTTAGTATCTAAAGATAATAGAGAAAAATTAATGAATAATACTGCTGGTAGACTTATTAATTATGTTAAAGATTTTAATAAAGAATCTCTTCCTAGTGATGATGAACTTGGACCAACATTTTCATTTAATATTATTCAAACTCCTAGAAGTAATGGAAGAAATCTTCCTCAAAAACAATATGCTGTTGGTGGTAAAATACCAAATGTAGTTGCTGGTGGTATTGCTCAACCTCTTGGTAATAATTTCTTTTATATGAATGGAAGAAAACATAGTCAAGGTGGTATTGATATTGGTCCTAGTGATAAAACTGGTATTGAAGTAGAAGATGGTGAAGTAGTTGAAACTAATGGAAATGAACTTAAAGTTTATTCTGCTCAACCAATTATTAATGGAATTAGTCCTGCTAAATTAGTTATGGGTGGAGCTAATCCAAATAAAGTATTTAAAGCTCAAGAAGATTTTAAAGATAGAAATAAAATTAATGATGACGGTACTATAAAAGCTATGGGTGGTTTAAGTAGAGATAAAGATTATGGTTCTAAAAAGAAACCTTATCCTAGTGTAGCTAAAAAAGATTTTGCTGGAGGACATAGAAGTTATCCTATTCCTACTAAAGCCGATGCTATTGATGCTTTAAGATTAGCTGGATTACATGGTAGAAATGATGTTAAAGCTAAAGTTTATAATAAATATCCAGAACTTAGAAAAAAAGGTAATGTTGGATTAGTTGTTAGTATTAATGGTAATGTTAAGAATGGATTAATTCATTCTCCATCCTCTACGGGGGGTCTACGCGATAAATTTGCTGTTGGTGGAAATCGTATTAATCGTCATGGAAGAACTTGGGAATATGATGAAAAAATTGGAGCTTATGTTCCTATTACTAATAGAACTATTAATAGAACTTCTGCTTATCCTATTAATAAATCTGCTAGAGGAGAAACTATTATTGGAAGTGATTATACTTTTAGAAATGGAAGATGGTCTAAAAATAATAATGTAAATACTAATACTAATAAACCTAATATTGATAATGGAAATCATCGTCCTCAATATTATGCAGAACGTAGACTTCCTTTATTTGAAGATGGTGCTGGTATTACTAGCGGTTTAGTTAGAGCTGGTTGGAGTCATGGAAATAACAAAGGTGTTAGTACAAATAATACTAATATTTCAAGTTTACCTACAACTAAATCTAGCGGAAAGACCCCCCGTGGAGGAAGTAGTAAGTCAAGTCAATCAACTCAATCTGTTCCTACTAAAACACCTCCTACTGCTGTTTATAATCGTAATCTACCTAAAGTAGAAGCTAATATTCCAACTACTTTACCTGTTTCTACTAGTACACCTGCTAAAGGAACTACATCTTCCGATGGTAAAGGTCAAGGTAAATTTAAAAATATTACTGCCGCTGATTGGATTGGACTAGGTAGTAATATGGCTGGTAGTTTAGCTAGTTATTTTGCTAGTAGAAGAGCTATTAATAAAATGAGAGGTCCAAGTCAACCTACTCTTATTAGTGCTAGTAAACTTAAAACTAAATATAATATTAATCCTCAACTTGATAGAATTAGAGAAGATAAATTTGAGGCTTATCGTGATATTGATTCTAATACTGCTAGTAGTCGTGTTAGTTTAGCTCGTAAGCAACGAGTTCGTAATGCTGCTGGTCAAGCTGCTAATGAACTTTATGGTAATAAAGAAAATATAGAAACTAATCTTATTAATCAAGATAGACGTAATCAGCAAAGTGTTCGTCAATTTAATGCTCAACAATACAATCAATATATAGATAGAAAAGCAGCATTTGATAATGGTATTAGAGAAGCTAAAGTAACTAATATTAATAATTTATTTAGTGGAATTAATGCTGGTATTCAAGATATGATTAGTAGATATGAAAATCGTAAAGCTTTAAATAATACTATTGGTGCGATGAGAGCATCTGCTCCTAATGTAGATGATAGAATTATGCGGGATGCTGGAGTTGATTATGATGAATTTATTATTCGTAAACGTAGAAAACTTGGAGGAAAACAATCATGTCGATAAACTTTTATACTCCTACTTTTAGACAACAAGTTAATCCTATTGACTTAAATGTCTTAGCTAGAACTTATAATACTCTTGAACAAGGTCATCAACAAGCTATTCAAACTAAATCTCAAATTGATGCTCAACTTGCTCAATTAGATTTAAATGAAGCTGAAGATGCTTGGCGTCAAGAACAACTTAATAAAGTTCGAAATGCTCTTACAGAGAATATGCAATATGGAAATGCTTATTCTAGTCTTGATGATATAGTTGGTACTTATGGAGATATAACTTCTAGTCCTGGAATGATTGGTCGTTTACGTGCTCAACAAGATTATAAGACTTATATGAATAATCTTGATAAACGTAATGATTTATCCGAAGATTATAAAAATTATTATCGTGCTGTTAATAAATATAACTATCAAGATATAACTGATAAGAATGGTAATGTTATTGGTGGAAGTAAATGGACTCCTATTGATAAAGAAGTTTCTGAAATTCCTATGAACCAAATACTTAATCAAGCACTTCAATGGGCTGCTAAAGAACAAGGTGGTGGTAGTCAAACAAGATGGCTTGATGCTAATGGTAAAGTTACTGATGATATTACTAAATCTGTTACAGGAGAGATTTATTCTCATACTAAAGGTGATTGGCAAAGATTAAGTAAAGCTAAACTTGCTGAAGCTGTTAAAGCTGTTATTGAAAATACTCCAGGTGCTAAAGCTAGTCTTGAACAAGATTATAAGATTGCTAAATGGAAATATGACCAAAATGGAAGTAATCCTGATATAACAGATAAAAATGGTATTCTACTTACTCCTGAACAATATCTCGCTAAACGTATTGACCCTTTCTATAATGCTGCAACTTTTTATAATCAAGATAGTAATACTACTTATGGTGAAGCATGGAAAGCTCAATTAGCTTTAGCTAAACAAGCTGGACTAGGAAGTACAACTCAAAGAAAACAAGCTATTGATAATCTAACTTATAAAGGTACTCCTGTTCGTATTGATAATTTTATGCCTGCTAAGGCTCAAGCTGAAATTATTAGTAATAGACAATCAATAGCTGGATTGCTTAGTAAATATAATCCTGATATTAATATTAATTTAAGCACTGCTAATCCAGATGATATTAGAACTAGTATCATGACTAATATTACTAATCCATCTGATAGAGCTTATGCTTTAAGTTATCTTAATGATATTATTGATAATCAAGAATATATTAATAGTCTTAAAGTTGGTAAATCTCAAGATAGTATTGATGGATTTGATACATATAATTCTATTATTAGTTTAAGTGATTTACCTAGTAATAAATATTCAGATAGATATAGTAAATATGTTAATCAAATATTTGGAGATAGTTCTGCTATTAGACAATACTTTAATAATGATGATGTTTATAATTCATTTATTAATGCTATTGGAGGAGAGAAAAAAGCTGCTAGTCTTGGAGTAAGATTTGGTTCTGATGGTAATGGTTATAGATATGCTGAATTACCAAAAGATTATCATAAATCTATTTATAGTTTTGGTAAAGCGGTTAAAGAAGCTGAAGATACTAGAAATCCTTTAAATGCTTTTCTTAATTCTGCTAAGACTAGATTTTTTGGTTATGGTGATAAATTTGTTAGAGTTGATTCTAATGGTGAAGAACATCATGCTGGATTGCCAACAGGTAATAAAGAACCTTATATTGGTTTAGTTAATTATGTTGATTCTCTTAAATCTAAAAATGATGCTGTTCTTGATGGTGGCAAAATAACTTCTTCTACTATTGGTATTAGTGCTTTAACTCCAGAATTAGCTGAAATTAATTTTATGATGAACGCTAATCCTGAAGAAGCTAGTAAACTTTCAGCTTATAAAAAGAATAAAGAAGAACAAGCTATGATGGCTATTCGTAACGGTATTGATTTAACTCAAGGTGAAGCTTATATTACTAGTGAAAATGGAATATTTGAACCTATGACTTCTGAAGATAGAAAAGCTTATACAGCTTATCTTAGAAGTGTTAAAGAAAATGAGATTACTCCTACTATTGTTCGTGACCCAAAAACTGGGGATGTTGGAGTTCAAATTAATATTGCAGGTTACTATGATACAGAAGGTAAACTTAAAAGAGAACCTATTACTTTACTTGTAGGTAGTGGTGCTATTGATAGTTCTATTATTCAATCTTGGAATCAAGATACTAGTTGGAGAGCTGCTGGTAAAGTAGAAAATTACTATAATGCTAATAGACCTATTTCTCTTACTAATAATGCTGCATTTACTGGAATTGATAAATTTAAATTAGTACCTAATGGTGGAGGTTTTAATTTAATTAATTCTACTAATAATCAAACTATTGGTTTAGTAAGTAAAGAAAATGCTGTTGATATTGTAGATAATTTATCTCAATGGGAACAAACTGTAACTGCTGTTAAAGCTGGTATGGCAGTAGATGAAAATGCTGTTAAGGCTATTCAACAAAATGTTGCTACTAAACTTGCCCAACTTAGTGGCAGTTCAGACCCTTATGTTATTCAATATTACTATGATGAATTAACTAATAATCTATACTAATATGGATGTATTAAAGTTTCTACAAGGTGGTAATCAAACACCTAATCCTGAATATAATCCTAAAACTAAAAAGGGGGCTATACAGCCTCCTACTTTAGTTGATTACAACCCCGGCACTTCTATTAGTGACCGGGGTCGTGGTCATTTATTTAGTCGTATTGCTGGGCAATCATATAATCTTAATCAATATGATATAGATAAATATGCTCCTTATGATGTTTATGTTAATCCTGTTGATGACCCAGAAAAACTTGATAAAGAACGTGCTGTTAATCAAAGTAATTGGGAACAAGGATTAAGAATGATTGGACAGATTGGTAATGAGATTACTGTTGGTACTGCAATAGGTTTTGCTGATTTAGCTGATGCTTTCTATAATATGATTAGTGATAGTCCTAATGATTATCAATCTGAAATAAGTTCTAGACTTGAATCTTTAAAAGAATCTATTAATGAAAAATTAGCTATATATCGAGAAAATCCTAATGCTGCATTTGATATTGGAGATTTTGCTTGGTGGGCTAGTAACGCTCCTAGTATAGCTAGTTCTTTAACTCTTATGGTTCCTAGTACAGGTCTTGCTAAAGGTGTTTCTTTATTAGGTAAAGGTATAAAGTTTAATAAATTAGCTAATAAAATGGCTAATGCTATTAATATGACGCAAAAGAGTAGAGCAATTACTAGTAGAATAGCAGAAGCTACTGCTATTGGAGTTCCTTCTCGTTATCTTGAAAATTATCAAGAAGCTAGACAAACTTATAATGATATTGAAGATTATTCTAAAACTCAACTTGCTAATATGAATGATAAACAAAGAGAAGAGTTTTATAATAATAATCCTAAATATAAAGATATGTCTGATGAAGAAGTAGCTAAAGATATTGCTAAAAATAGTGCTGATATTACTTTTGCTGAAGATTGGGCTAATGTTCTTTTTGATGTATGGCAAGTTTATAGTTTAAAGAACTTATGGAAAAATGCTTTAAGTGGTAATACAACTAGTTCTAGACTTAGAAATTTAAATACTGCATTTAATAGTAATATTGATGATGCCGCTGCAATTACTAATGCTTTAAGTAATAAAACTACTAAACAAGCTATTACTAGCACATTAAAAGATGTAGGTGATGATATTCTTCATGGTGTTAAAGCCGAATGGACAGAAGGAGTTGAAGAAGCTATTAATTATATAGCTAGTCAAGATGGTTTATATAATGGTAAAAAAGTATTTGATAAAGATATTCCTCAACAAACTATTAAAGATTATCTTCAAGACCCAATGCTATGGGAACAAGCATTTTGGGGTGCTCTTGGTGGTGTTACTTTTAGTAGTGTTATGAATAAAGCTGGAGAGTTTATTAATAAACGTCTTGATAAAGATTGGACTTCTGCTGAAAAACAAAGAGAAAACGAAATTCTTGGTCGTACTGCTACTTTTCAAGCATATCAAGAAAGACTTAATAGTATTGCTAATGGTAAAAATCCATTTATAATTACTGTTGATGAAAATGGTAATCAAATTAATCCTGATATTGTAGTTGGTACTGAAGAAGAACTTCGTAGTATAGCTGAAAAAGAATATATAGATAATATTATTATTAATTCTATGAACGCTGGTAATTTAGGACTTCTTGAAAGTTCTATTAATAGTAAAGAATTTAATGATAGTATTACTAATAAACTTGGATTACAACAACAAGAAAGTAGTGAACTTATTAATAGATTTAAAACTGAAATTAATAATCTTAAAAATGAATATAATACTACTTTAAATAAAGTTAATAGACTTGGTAGCGGATTTGAAGTTGGTCGTATTATAGCTACCCAAATGGTTCATGCTCGTAATCGTCAAGAAAATTATAATAATCTTCTTAATTGGGCTAATGATGTTTTAAATCAAGATATTACAAATAATCATATTGAAGATGTTGATATTAATTCTGCTAAGAATGGTATTTATCAACATATTATTAATAGTATTCAAAGAGATATTAAAACTATTCAAGATAACGCTGCAATTAATAATTCAGTTAAACAAGAACGTATTGCTCAATTAAATGAACGTCTAGATGCTATTAATAAACTTTATACTCCTATTGATATTGAAAATAAAAATGATGTTCAATCAGCTATTCAACTTCAAAAACAATATAATGAAGTATTTAAAGATTTAGCAGAAGTTGTTAATGCTGAGATTAATGTTGAAATTAATAAAAATCAACTTAATCTATCTGATGATAATATTAAATCTCGTATAACTTATCTTAATAACTTCTTTGATAATAGTCGTAAAAAAATTGTTAATAAAGCTATGGACGATTTACGTAATGCTTATAAACAATATGGTAAAGAATATGTCAATTCTGTTATTAAAGATGCTAATAATGGTAATAAACCAAATATAGATAAAATTATTCGAGATGCTTATGCTGCACTTGATTTAAGCTCTAAAGGTAATGAACATCTTAAAAATACAATAGAACAATTAGCTGAGATTGCTGAGATTGAAAATGATGTTAATAATGCTCCTAAAGAGGAAGAAGTTGCTCCTGTTAATCCTGATGTTAATGAAGTTAATGAAACTGATGTAGATGATACTAACTCATCTCCACCCTCCACGGGGAGTATAGCGGAGCAAAGCGAAGCGGTTCCTAGTGAGCCTACTAATACTGAACAACTTCAATCTCAAACTGAACAACCAATTTCTCAAGAACCTATTAGTACTCCTAAATCTGAAGTTAATAATACTCTTCCAGATGATGATTTCGAACGTGGTCAAATAGGTACTGATTTGGTTTATGAAAGTATAGCTGATTTAGAAGATTCTTTAGGACATGAATCAACTAGTAGTGATTTACTTAATGCTAGACAGTCTTTTATTGATAAACTTAGTCAAGCTGGATTTGAACAAACAGAAGCTGCTGATATAGTTAATAATATTATTGATGGTCTTACAGGTGGTAGTTTATATAGTTCTGTTCAAGATGATAGCACTAGACGTTTATTACTTAATGCTACTTATGCCACTGTTACAGGTAATGAACGTAATATAGAAGCTATTATGGATGATTTTGCTAATAGTGTTGATAGTGAAGGTAATACTAGAGGTAAAATTGTTAATGATAAAGTCTATCTTAGTATTGGTCAATTAGTTGAATATATAGATAGTGTTACGGGTAATAAAATTATTAAAAATTACTTGTTTAATCAAATAAAAAACTATCTTTACGCCAGCACTAATAATCAAGGTAAATATCGTGCTACTGACGAATCAACTATTAAGAAACTTAATGCTAGACAATTTGTTCAATATGTAGATGGTATTGCTAAAGAACGTCTTGAAAGACTTCAAGTTGAACATACTAATAATGTTAATCTTAAGTATATAGTAGAGAATGAAAATGTTAAAGCATTTACTTCTATTAAACAAGGTGATTATCTAGAAACTGAATATGATAGTAAGCTTAGACGTATTAATATACTTGCTAATGGTACAATTATTGGTTATATAGGAGTTCCAAATATTGATAAGTTTGGTAATTATGATATGGTTAATCAAGGTTGGAAATATAATATTCATGCTGAAAATGGTCAAGTTGTTTCTCCGCTTAAAGATGCTTTAATTAGTATTCTTGATGGTGATAGATTTGATGAAGAATTTATTGGACATTTATATGAACTTGCAGTTAAAGAAGAAGTTACAAATAAAGAACTTGATACTTTATTTAAAGAATTTGAAGTTAAATATCCTGATATTGTTAAAAACTTTACTACTCCTGTTGCAAGTTTTGATTTAGCTGGACATCTTGTTAATCTTACTAAATACATATTTAATCAGCCTTATGAAAATAGTCATGAAGCTAGTATTAATCGTTGGTTTAATAATCTTCTTAATAGTTATGACCAAGCTATTACAATAGTAAAAGGTGATTTTAAAGGTAAGATTAAAGCTGTTAATATTAAATATGGAGTTCTTAATACTATTGATGATGCTAATGGTGAATGGAATGATGTACAAGAAACAGTAGTTAATTATAACGAAGATATTAACAAACTTGGTGTAGTTGTACAAGGTCAAGTATATCTTAATGGAGAAAGCAAACCTACTATTATTGAAAATCTTACTACTAATGGTATGCCTGTTATTAGTATTCCAAGTAGTGACGGTACTTTTTTATATGCTTTTTGTAAACAAGTTCCATTAAATAGTAATCTACTTAAAGGTGATGCTCGACGTATTATTAATTCTATTAAGAACGAAGTTAATAATCTTTGTAGAGATTATATTAGTGGAAAAATAAGTTTTGGTGAACTTAAACAAAATCTTGGAGATATATTTGGAAATAATAAACTTATTAACGGAGATAGAAATACTGGACTTCAAATTAGTATTAATCCTACTAATATAGGCTTTTATGTTAAAGGTGCACATTTTAATGGTAAAGATTATGCTTTTACTATTAATTCTGATGCTGGTAATTATAAACGTAATATTGTTATTAATTCTCCTTATGTTGTTAATAGTGCTTTTAAAATAGGTAAAAGTTATGGTATTAATGCTAGTACTATTGATGAATTAGATAATGCTCTTCGTCCTGTTATTGATGAAATGTTTAACTATGCCCAATTTGCTATTAGTAAAGATTTTATTAATGATAGTACAAAAACTAATGATAAAACTAATAAATATATTTATCGTGAAAATGGTAAAACTATTATAAATATTGATGGTAAAACTTATAGTTATAATAGTTATCAAGATTTTATTATTAGTAATGGTTTAGTTAGAACTAAATTAGCTAATACTAATACTAATGAAACTGCTGGTAATTGGCAAATAGATATTCATTCTAAACTCGATATTACTTATGAACTTGAGGGTAGACCCCCCGTGGAGGATGGAGCAATACCTGAACAGCTATCAGAGTTCATGTTAGATGATACTCTTAATGCTATTAATTTTAATGCTTTTGAATCTGCTATAACTGCTAAGAATTTAACTCGTGGACTTAAAAAGTATTTTGCTAATGATCAAACTGCTCTTGATTATATTGATTCTCTTCAAAAGATTGGTATATTGCCTAAAAATATTCAAGTTGTAGATAGTATTACTGATAATAATGGTAATCAAGTTAATGCTGTTTATCATCGTGATACAGATACTATTGAACTTAATCGTTCTGCTATTGCTGGTCAAAGAGTTTATCGAGTTGTTAATATTATACTTCATGAAAGTTTACATAGACAACTTTATACTAAATATAATACTGAACAAGCTCTTGCTTTAGTTAAACCTATTTATGATAAATTTAAGTTTTGGCTTGATACTCAAGATGATAATACTAAAGAAAGACTTAAACCTTATCTGTTTGAGAACTTTAATACAAGTGAAGCTCTTGAAGAATTTCTAGTTGAAAGTATTACTAGTAATGCTCTTATGACTACACTTAATGAAATTAAATATGATAATAGAAAAGTTAATAAACGTAAGACTTTATTTAGTAAACTTCTTGAAGTTATTGCTGATATGTTAGGTATTAAGATTAATGAAGATAGTTTATTAGCTGCTGCTAGAGATGCTTATAAAGCTATTAAAAAAATGCCTAAAGAAAGTAATCAAGAGGTTATTCAAGGAACTTTTCAGTTTGAAGAAGAAACTGCTAGTACAGAACAAACTGAAAATCCTAATGAAGATAACAGTCAAGATTATAATTATAATAATGATAATCTTAATGATGGACTTGATATGTTTAGTAGTGTTGATGATAATACAGTGGTGAATATGGCTGAATTGACTAGCCGTTTGCCAATAGCACAACAGCCCGAATTTGCCACTTTGCTTGACACAGGACGCATCAGTTTTAGCTGTATGTAGAATTAATCGAGCAAATATAAAAGTCGCTTAAAACGAAAGAAAACCACCTCTATGACGATGTAATTAAATTTTACTTTACATTAGTCATAGAGGTATTACTATTAATGAATTTAAACTTAAATATAAACTTATGAGTTGTGGAAATATTAAACTTGTAGGATATAATAATCTTAATAATGTTATTATTAAAGAACATGGTTCTAATAATGCTGATTATTATAGTCTTATAGCTATGGTTGAAGACCCAATCTTTAAAAAGATTATAGCTGATAGAGGTATTAATGTTAAAACTTCTGGAAGACAAGCTTATAATGCTCTTCTTGAAGCTAGAGCTATTAAACTCCGTAATATGGATGATATAGCTTCTGTTGCTGAAAAAGAAGAACGTGGTTTGTTTAGTACAATTAAAGCTAGAGATACAGCTATTACTTATATGGCTGATATTATGAATAAACTTAGTTTTAATTTTCTATATAATGGTGCTCCATTAAATTTTAATGAAATTAAAAAACGTACTAATGAAACTGTTATTAATGCTGGACTTAAACGTGCTAAGAAATTAGCCGGAAGTGATGAAGTTAAAAGTAATGAACTTAATAGTTTTATTAATAATCCAAGTCCTGCTATTAAAATTAATGGTCTTGGAGCATTTCTTCGTAAATATGGTGATGCTAAAGATTTTAATTATGGAGCATTACTACGTTCATTAACTAATGCTGAATTTAATGAAGCTCTTTTTAATAATAAAAATGTAGCTAAACTTATTAAACGAGATGAATTATATCAAGATACTGATTATGAAGAATTAGGTGGTTATCTTGATGAAACTTCTACTGAAGGTGATGAAAATAGTATAGATGATGGTATTGATTTAATGACTCAACTTTGGAATTTAAGTATTGGTGAAGTTAAAGATTTTAATAAACACGTAGAAGAAATTATTAAATATCATCTTGCAAGTTTACCTAAACTTACTGCTGCTTCTCAACTTGATAATGGAAGTTATCCTTTTGATACTAATAACGAATTAGGTGTTGTTACTTTTTCTGATGCTAATTATTTATCTAAAATATTATATGCTAGTGCTGATACTAGTAATGTAGATAATTTTATAGCTAGTCTTAAACGTATATCTGAAACTATTCCAAATTGTGAATGTTTAATTCAATTACATGATTTACTTAGCAAAAATAAAGTATTTGCTAATAAGTATATGATGGTGTTTAATAAACCTATTATATCTAAAATTGAAACTTATATTCAAACTGATTCTAATGGTAATAGTTATGTTCGTGCTCGTGTAACTAACCCTAATACTGATTCTCGTACTATTTTACAGAATACTTTTTATAATAATGTTAAGAATAATATTATTACTAATCGTGTTCCTACTGCTCGTGAAAAGTTTCGTATATATGATAGATATAAAAATACTCCTCATGCTAATCTTTATTTATATGATGCTTTTAAAGAAATATTTCCAGATATTAATCAAGCTAGTTTTAATTTAGCTATTGCTAAGATTGGTCGTGTAGCTATGGCTAATAATCTTATCAATTTTGCTAATGTTATTAATCGTACAGTTGAAAACTATAATAAATATGTAGAAGCACTTAAAAAGGATAAAGGAACTAAAATGCCTGATAGTTTTATTAATAGAGGTGATACTTCTATTATATATCAAATGGCTGATGTTTTTAAAGATATTATTTATATTCCTGTTGAACTTAATTCTCGTAATCCTGAAGGTAATTTAAGTTCTGATGTTATTAATAGAAGTTTTATTACTAATATTGCTAAAATTATTAATGATGATAAATCTACTGTTGAAGAACAAAATGCTATGGTGGAAGCTTATGCTAAACAAAAGTTTGCTAGTCATCAATATGATTATAGTAATTTACTTCTTGAACATAGAGATAGTAATGGTAATATAATTAATTATGGACTATTTAGAAGAATTGGAAATGGAACTCCTAAACTTACTGAATATGCTCGTAGTATGTTTAAGACTTCTCTTCTTAATGGTATTAGTGAATTAGATAATAACAATAATGACTTATATCGTAGTATGAGTGACGGTGATTATTTAATTACTGCTATGGGATTATTTATGACTGATATTAATAATTCTGAAACTCCTACTGCTAATTATTTACTTCCTATACCTAGTGATGCTCCTAAAAACTTTACTATTACTGCTCCTAGATATAGTCTTGCTGGATTGCGTAGTCAACTAGAAGATGGAACTAAAATTATAAATAGAGAACATCCATTATTTAAACAGTATTATAATATAGCTATTCAAGAACTTACTAATATGGCTCAAGCTGTTAATGTAATGTTTAAAACTAATGCTAATGGTAATCCTATTTTAACTAATGGAGATTTTGAATTTAGTGATATTTATAATAATAAACCTGAACATTTTTATAATCAATATCATAAAGATGGAAAAGGTAATGTATTTATTACTAAAGATGGACACAAAGTTTTAGCTGGTAGAGTATTTAGTTTTAAACGTTTAGTTAGTAAAATTACTCCTAATAGTAATGGAGCATTTAATGAACTAATTGGATATGGTAAGACTATTGACATCCTCTACGGGGGGTCTACACGTGGACTTAGCTATGTTAATAATCAAGTAGTTCTTAATGGAGAACAACGTGTTGCTCTTGAAGATGCTGTTGCTGATTGGTTAAATGAATATATAACTAATGGTTATAAAGAACTTAAAAATAAATATGGTACATTTATTGATGATAGGATTAATAATGAATCTTTAGCTGAATTTCTAGTTAATGATTATCTTGTTAGAGATAGTATGTACGATATGTATGGTGGTGACCAAAGTTTTTATAAGAATGGTCAAGCTATTCTAAAACGTATTAAAGAAGTACAAGCTAGTGGTAATCCTTTTGGTAATACTGATTTTACTAAAAATGATTTAGATATAGCTACTGATTTATATGATATAACTATTAAAGGTAATGCTGTTACTGTTCCTTATATTGTTAATGGTGTTACTAAACATAAAAAAGTAGTTCTTCAAGATAAATTTAGGGGTGTTACTATTTATAATACTTTTAAAGCTTCTGATAAAGTTGTTATTGATAGACTCGATAATCAACTTAAAAAAGCTGGACTTGATAAAAAAGATAGAGAACGAATATTAGAACCATTTAAAGGCGGTGTTAATGCTAATGATGCTCAATCTTATATTACTCTTGAAGAATGGATTCGTCGTATTACTGCTGCTGGTGAATTAGATAAATATGCTGGACTTATTCAAAGTCTTACAGATGATACTCCAATAGATAAAATTGATTGGACTAAATTTGCTAATAAAGTTCAAATTCAAAAGAATTTCTATTATGATTTATATTATGATACTACTGTTGGTATTGAAGTTCCTAGACAAGTAAAGAATGCTGAGTTTGTTCTTATTCCTAAACTTATTAAAGGAACAGAACTTGAAAAAGTTTATAATATAATGACTAATAGAGGTATTCATCAAATTAATACTGTTGAAACTGTTAAAGTTGCACAACATAATCGAATGACACTTTGGAATAATGATGGTGTTTTAACTGATGAAGCACTTAAAGAATTTGATGATAAAGTATTTGAAAATTCTGAATTATTTAGTTATAATTATCTTTATCGTCAGCAAGAAGTTCCTCAACATATGGTTGATGCTAGTAATAAAGCTGCTATTCAGATTATGAAGAAAATGCTTGATAATCTTCCTAATCGAACTGAACTTAATGAACTTAAAGATAAAGTATTTAATAATTATGTAGCTAATATTAGAAATAGTTTTGAAAAAACTTGTGCTGAACTTGGTATTGGATTAGATGATAATGGTCATATTGATTTAAATTCTAATGGTACTATTAAAAATCTTAATCGTTTTGTATTTTTTGATAGATTTAAAGAAAATGCTCAACAACAAGGAGTTGAAAAAGCTCTTCTTGAGTTTTTCGATTTAGATAGTGCTGGATTTAATAATCTTCCTTTATTTTTGTCTAATATTAATAGTAAACTTGAAAGTATTGCTAATAGTTATTTTAATACTAATATTACTAGACAACTTATTAGTGGTTGGCATGCTGCTCAGTTATCTGATTTTGGTTTTAAAGTTGATAAACAAACTCAAACAGATAGTAAACTTCAATATAAAAAGATTGGAGAAGTTGATGGCACTCCTGTTTATTATACTGAAATTAAACTTCCTAGATGGAGTAGTAAACTTAAAGGATTAAATATTGAACAAGTTCCTGATAGCTTACGTACTATGATTGGTTATCGTATTCCTACTGAAGGTAAGCAATCTATATGTATTATGTATGTTAAGGAATTTCTTCCAGATGCTTATGGAAGTACTGTTGTTGTTCCAGATGAATGGGTTACTCAAACTGGTTCTGACTTTGACGTTGATAGTGTTTATGGTATGTCTAAAACATTTAATCTTGTTAAAGGTGTTCCAACTGAAATTACTCATGCTAGATATACTAAAGATGAAGTAGGGTATATTAATTATGTTAAAGATAATGTAGATAAAGCTAGTCGTAAAATTCTTGGTAAGACTTATAATAAACAAGGTAATATTAGAGCTTCTTTAAAAAATAGTGAAGATGCTATTAATGCTACTCTTGAAGGTTATAGTGGTAATCTTAAAGTTGTTGAAAAAATTGCTAATGATGGTGGACTTGAATCTTACGAATCATACTTAAGACTCCCCGTGGAGGATACAAGTAGTCAAGCTGCTAGAACTAATGCTATTATTCAATCATTTATAGATATACTTAATAATCCTGCTGCATTTGAAGAAAATACTACTACTTCTAACTTTGAAAATGTCAAAGAAGCTAATGAAACTTATGCAGAAATAGTTGGTGCTAATAAAACAACTGTTGCTCCTAGTGATTTCTTTACTCAACTTGATTGGTTTGATGCTGCTACTTCTGGTATTAAACTTAAAGGTATCAGTGTTAATCGAGATACTTTTATGAGTATTGGTAATGTTACTAAAGCTAATCACAGCGAAGGTATTAAAGTTATGTACACTACTGATGTGATTAGTGAGCAAGAAGCTGTTAATAGATATGGTAAAGAAAATGTTGAAACTATTGGTAATAAACATATTCGTATTACTCATAAAAATTTTGGTTGGTCTGGAGATGATAAGAATGTTGATGGCTATTTGATTAATCCTTATAGTTCTCAGACTACTGCTCATATTCTTGATGTTATGAAAGAGGGAGCTATACATAATGAAAATACTTATACGTTTAATGCTTTTAAAACTATTGTTGATTTTGGAAGTAATTATGATACTGCTATTGGATTTATGTGGCAACCTGCTATTGACATACTAGTTCGTAAATGGAAAGAAACCAATAGTGTTCTTGCAGAAGGTACTAAAAATCCGCTTACTGAAGCTATTAGAGAAGTTGCTCATAATCTTGGTTTTGGTGAAAAAGTTAATTTTGCTGGACGTAAAAAGCTAATTGAAACTATCGATAAAAGTTATGGTGAAACTTTCAAGAAATTATTCAATTTAAGCGTTTCTGACGCATTTTCATCACCTGACCTTATATTTTCATCAGACGCATATAAATCTCGTCTTAGAGGGGAAATGAATGGCGTTCAGCAGGCTTTATTTGACCTTTATGTTTTAGCACAATTCAATCGGTTAAACTCAATCGGACAGGATATAAGTAATAATCTTAATATTCTTAGTGCTGATAAATATGGTGCTAAACAAAGTTTTTATGCTAGTGATAAAGTATTTAGAGATGCTAGAACTGTTATTGAGAATAGTAATATTTATGCTCCATCCTCTACGGGGGGTCAAACTTTGCTGTTAGAGAGTGTATTTCCTGATATTAGTGGTGGTATAGATGCGTTTATTAAATCAGATATATCTAAAAGTAGTTATCCTAGTTTAGCTGCATTTTTACAAATGAGTACTGCTCTTAGTGTTAAAGCTACTCAACAAGTATTTGAAACTGCTAATCCTGTATTTATTGATTATGTATATAGAATAGCGGAATGGACTAAAGGTGGAATAATGACTGAAAAGTTATATAATGATTATAAAGATTATCTTATTAATAAACTAGAAGTAGGTAATAATGGTAGTTCTTATCTTAATTTACTTGTTACTATTGTTGATGGTGATTTTGTTCATCCTAAATATATTAAAGAATACGGTACTGGTCAATCTAGAGCTTTAGAAGTTGGTAGAGTAAGTGGTACATTAGTTAATATTAAAACTGATGATGTTGTAGTTAAAAATATATTTGAGCCTACACAAACTGAAATTGATGTATTTGCTAGACTTACTCCTGCTCAGAAAGTTGATTGGATTAAACGTAATTTTAGTCAAGATGGTAGTGTATTTGAACATATTGAGATAGTTGCTAATGATGAAAGAAATAATCGTCGTAATGTAAATATTCAATATATTAATTACATACAAGGTGATATTACTAATGATGAAGCCCATAGATTGTTTGATAGAGCTTGGAATCATCCTAATCCTCTTATTAAACTTACAGCTCTTGATTTAGTTAAATATGCTTTTATTGTTGAAGGTCATAAATTTAGAACTAGAAATATTAGTAGACTTATAAGTAATACTCCCCTTAGAGGATTGAGTGAGGGCGGAATAGCTATTGGAGATATAGCTATGAAAGGTATTAATAGTTATGGTTTTATTGATAAAAATAATGTTGAAGATATAATTGGTTTTATTCGTAAAAATTATAATAGTTTTAATTGTCCTAGTTATACATTTAAAAGACTTACCAATAATAAAATTAATTATAGTCTAAAAGGTAGTGGTATTATTGTTTTTAATGGTCAAGAAAATCTTGATAATGTAGGAATAATAAGAAATGGAGATGCTGTTAATGTTATTAGAATTAATAGAAATTTATATATTAAAGGAACTTATGATGGTACTTTAGCTTATTATCCTATTGATAGACTTGAATCATTTGAAACTTATAATAGTATTGAACCTAGTATTATAGCTAATAATAATATTCATAAACCATTAGCTGTTCTCCTTTATGATGGTCTTACTCAACAAGAAAAAAGAGATAAATTTATTGATGGTATTAAAGATAATATTAATGAAGCTGTAAATAAAGGTTATAAAGAAGTTCCTGAACTATATAGTAAATATATATCTGATGAGTATTTCCAACCTTTTATGAATACTCCTTTTGAGAATAATACTATATATATTATTAATGATAAATTTTATCTTAATATTAATGGAACTACTGCTATTAATTTAAGCGATGATTTAAAACAATATAAAGCTAAATATCCTAATATTGAAGATAATAAACTTGGATTGTTTATTGAAATTAATGAAAATGAAATAGATAGAGTTACTAGTAATACTGATAGATATAGCAGTGTTGATGACCAAACTCCTATTGGTAGATTTGCTAAAAATGCAAGTTTAATTATTTCAAGAGCTGTTCGTCATGGACAGCCTGCTGCTCAAAATGTTCTTAATGCTCTTAATAATGCTGAAATTAACTATCTTGATAGTAGTAGTCTTTCTGATAATTCTGAATTTTCATTATCAGTTATAGCTAATTATATAGATGTTGAAGCTAATAATATTCTTAACGATATTAATCGTTTTATTAAAATTGACGGTATTGATAAACCTATTAACGATAAAGATGTTATTAGTAAAGTTCTTAAAGATGAACAAATTCAAAATCGTTTCTTAGATGTTATTCTTAGTGCTAATACATTTAAGAATAAATACAAACTTATTAGCGAAATTGATATTGATAGTACAAATCTTGATGATAAAACTAAAGAGAATATTAGAAAGATTCAAAAATTAGTTAATCAAGTTGATTCTAATACTACTGTACATTCTGCTAGAAAAGATTGGTTTGAAAGATGGATTCAATTACGTACTACTAATCCTAATTATATAAGTGGTCTTATGAAAGAATTTGATGCTTATGGTGATACTGGATTTATGGATTATTGGATACAAGATATTCGTGCTAATCGTAACTTTGTATTGCAGAATATACTTAAAGATGTAATGGGTACTGTTGAAGAAGGTCGTCTTAATGGTATTAAAGAATCTAATGACTTTAGAAATTATCTTAAAGAACTTAAATCCAGAGCTGCTAAAGATGGTAAATCTGTTAGTCTTGATAGTATAATTGATGATGATGGTAGATTAATTCAACCTAATAATCCTATTTGGGAAGAAAAGATGAAGAAATATAGAGATGCTGCTATTGAAGCTGAACAAAAATTTGGTATAAATAGTGTTGAACATCTTATTGCTTTATCTAATAAAGCTAAATTTATTGATATGACTACTATTCATCAGCTTAAACCAATTACAGTTCAAGATGAAGATGGTAATAATATCACTATTGAATATTCTACTTATATTATAAATCTTGAAAGAAGTTTATTAGGACTTAAAAAAGGAGATGATGGTATTCCTAAAGAATTTGCTGAATATAAAAGACTTAATAGTAGAATACGAGATATTCTAAGTCAAGCTACTGATAATGTTACTACGCAAAGTCAAGATGAAGAACTTGGACGTATCTATGCTCAAATGGATAGTATTACTAGTCTTTATGATGAAGATGGTAATAAAAAGATTGGTCATGATTTGAATGTAGCTGAAAGACTTCGTGCTTATCAAACTAATATTCGTAAAGTTAAAGAAATGTTCTATGATAAGCAAGCTAAAGAAGGATTTGATTCTAAACTTAAAGAACAACTTTCTATTATTAGTAAATATGAAAGTCAACGTGATGCTAATGGTAATCTTCTTATTAGTATGGAAGAACTTATGAAAGTTCCTGAATATCGTGAAGCTAAAGAATGGATTCGTAAGAATACTAGATATATTCTTGATATTAAAGATATAGAAGATTTAAATTGGGCATTTGAAGAACTTAAAGACGCTAATAAAGGTAATAGTGTTCTTAATCTTGCTATTAAAGAATTTCAAGCTAAAGATGAATTTAACGTAGTTGATGGACGTAAAATACCTGAAGAACGTGCAGCTCTTATAAAAGCTGAAACAGTTAGAAAATATAAATATACTAAAGGTAATGGTATGCCTTATGTTGGTATTATTCGTTCTGCTGAAGATGAACTTAGAATTTATCGTGCTGATTTCTATAATTATCTTACAGGTAATAAATCTAAGAGCGAAGAAGAAATTAATGTAGGAGAAGCTATTAATAAAATACTTGAAAAATATTTTGATAATGCTACTAGAACTCTTAATACTGCTGATATTAGTCAAGAAGATTTAGAACAACTCAAGACTGGTTTTGAAGTATTTAATGAAATTACTAGAGGTGAAAAGAGTACTGATAAAGCTAAAGCAAAACGTGTTGCTGAATTTATTGAAAGTGAATGTGATGTTACTTATAATTGGAAACAATATGAACTTGATAAAAATAGAGCTTTTGCTAAAGGTAAAAAGTATTATGATAAATGGTTAGAAGTATTTAGTGAACAAGTTGAAGAAAATGGAACTATTGCAGAAAGACCTAATCGAACTATTTATGGTATTATTAAACCTAAAGATTTAGATAAATGGACTGATATTGATAGAACAGCTGCAATTAATATTCTTCAAAAGAGAACTAGAGAAACTACTACTCAATATTACTATATAAAAGAAAGAGAAGTTCTTGACAAATATGGTATTGATAGTGTTGAATATAAACAATGGTATAGAGATAATCATTATTTTGACCCATATACTCGTACTATTAAACCTATTCGTATTTGGACTACTATGCAAATGATTAAAGATGATGGTTCAGCTGTTGTTGGTAATTATGAACCACGTATTAATCAAATGCATATTACTCCTAAAGAAGAACTTGTTAATCCAGAATATAGTAGTTTTGTTAATAAGTACAAAGTAGGAACAGGATATGATAATCCTAATTATACTAGTCTTAATGAGTATCAATTTGAACTTATGAATAAAGTAAATGAACTTATGAAAAAGTATTGTTTTACTAATAGTAATAAGAGATATGTTGATATGGGTTATCTTCCAGCTTTGCCTAAATCTAAAGATATGACTGCTAAAGATTACTTTGAACAAGCTCTTAGTTTTCTTGGTTGGACAGCCAATGTTCCTAATAATACTAGTTGGAGAAATAATGAAGATTTAACTTTTGATAAAGATTATGATATTCCTAATCCTAGATTAATTCAATTAGTTAATAAAGATACTCAACAGTTGCCTACTATACCTAAATTTAAAGAACCTGATGAAAGTGATGAAGAATTTAGTAAACGTAAAGCTGCTGCTATTAAAGCTAGAGATGAGATTATTGAAAAGAATAATAAAATTCATAATGATATTCTTAATCGTAATTGGGAAGAAGTATTTAATAGTTTCTTAATTGAAAGTAATAGATATAATGCTATTAAAACAGTTAAAAATCTTCTTTATACTGCTGACCAAATTATTACTAGTAATACTGCTTACGATATAAATTATAAAGGTAGTATAACTGAAAATAGAGAAGCTAGTGCTGGTGGAGAAATTGAATATAAACAAGAACAACAAACTAGAACTAGTGCACATCTTAGAAGTTTTATTCGTCGTCTTGTATTTGAACAATATAAGGATAATAAAACTCCTAATCTAGTTAAACTTGGTTCTCTTGCTCAAAATATTGCTGGCAGTAAATATATGATGATGAATATTACTGGTGGTATTGCTAACGTTCTTACTGGTTCTAGTAATATATTTATGGAACGAGCTGCTGGTGAATATATTAATCTTAAAGATTGGGAAGTTGGTAAATCTGAATGGATTAAAGGAACTGTTAGTTATATGGCTAATATGTATAGTGAAAATAGTAGTACACTTCAAGATGCTATTATTAAACTTAGTCATGTAGTTGACTTTGATAGAGTAACTGAAGTTAGTACTGCTGAAGGTCTTAAAGAAAATATTCGTAGAGTTCGTGGATTACTATTTAGTCCTCAATCTGTTGGTGAACATTATATGCAAAATGTTATGTTATTTGCTATGCTTAAATCTCATAGACTTGTTGATAATGGTAGAGGTGGTTATGATATAATGAGTAAAGAAATGTATCATCGTAAAGCTGAACAAGATGCTCTTATGTCTGTAATAAATACTCCCCGTGGAGGAGAGAACCAAGCTCTTCTTGAACAATTCAATAAGTTCATTGATGATGCTAAAGCTGATAATAAAAAACGAGCTAAATATAATCTATTTAAAGCTAATCCTATATTCGATTTTGTTAAGACTTATCTTAATGAAGAACAACAAAGAGAATATATAGCTAAACGTAAAGAACTTATTAAAGATATTGATAAAAAGTTTGCTGAACTTCCAGATATTTATAATCAATTTGAACTTAAAGATGGTATTGCTCAAATAAAATCTGATAGCAAACTTACTCTTAAAGAATATGCTAAATTTATTGATAAAGTTCGTGAAGTAAATAAGAAAGTTCATGGTGTTTATGATAAACTTGGTTCTGCTAATGTAGAACAACATTGGTGGGGTGGTATGGTTATGCAATATCATAAACATCTTTATCCCGGTTTTAAAAAACGTTATCGTTGGAATGGTTATTATAATGAAACTTTAGGTACTATTGAAAAAGGTAGTTATACTAGTCTTTATGATTATTTGACTATTCCATTTAAAGAAACTAATATAGGAGAAATTAATAATGTAAATGATGTTCTTAAAGCATTCCAAACTTATGGTAAGAATTTACTTTCATTTGCTGTTAATTTCAAACTTAACTATGAACTTCTTCCTGAACATGAAAAAGCAAATATTAGACGTAATTTAGGTGATTTACTTTATGTAGGAGCCGCCATTATTGGAGCAATTGCTATAACTGGTATGGGAGGTGATGATGAAAGTATTATGTATAATCTTATGCTTTATCATGCCGACCGTCTTGCTTCTGAAGCTGCTTCATTTACTCCATTTGGTGCTTATGCTGAAGGTAAAAAGTTATGGTCTAGTCCTGTTGCTATTGGACAAACTATTAATGACTTACTTGGTACTACTGCTATGGCTGCTAGATTCCTTATTGAAGAAGATTTCACAGAAGAATATACTACTGGTAGATATAAAGGTATGAACAAGTTTGAAGTTATGGCTGTTCGTAATATACCTGTTGTTCGTAGTATTAATCGAGTTCTTGATTTACCTAATAATAATAGTTATTATAAACTTGATGAAAATATACTTAGTATTATACCTTATAAAGATATAGCTAAAGATATATTTGAATAAGCTGGACTTGAATCTAGTAAAAAATAAGGGCTTGCCTATGGTATCACTACCTAGACAAGCCCTTTTATTTTATATTAATACAAGAATACCTTTAGTTTGAAGTTCAAAGCAATCATTAACATAATCTTCAGGAGTACCACTATAAATATATTTAGGATTAGCAACATAGCAACCTTTAACACATTTATCCTCTTTATCTTTATAATGATTAATAAATCCTTTATCTTTAAGACTAGATAATGCTGATTTTATAGATGGCTTTGGAACTTTAGTTTCTTCTTCACAATCATCATAAAACATAGCATTAACTGAAAAATAAAGTTTAGTTTTATCTGGTTTTTGTCTTGTTAAAAGAACATGACTATTAATATAAAATAAAACATTTTTTTCATTATTAGTAAGATTATAAATATTACCTAAAGTATCAATAAATACTTTAAAATATAATCTTTTCTTTTGTTCATCAATAAGTTGTTTATGACTTTTAGAATCAGCATACATGACAAGAACATCTTTCTTATCAATAATTTCACCATCTTTTGTTACAATAGCTACTGTATTAACATCATTAATAGCATAATTAACTATACTATTATTAGATTTATTACTTTTACTAATAGATTTAAATGTAGGCATAAAAATATAATTTTATATTCCAAAGATAAAAAATATAACTATATCAAATGTTAATAGAATAAAAAATTATACTAATCTTTGTACTAGTTCTACTAATCTTTGTATCAGTCATACTACGGGTGTTGATTTAACATAGCTTTTATGCTGATTATCAGCACTTTAACGACTACGAATATCTAGTCTATTCTATAAGCCAATCAAAGGTGCAACCTTTGTGCGTAGGCGCATAGCCTATATGATTATTAATAATAGTAATATATTAATTAAAACCATCATCATTATTACCAATAACACACATAAGAATAACAAAAACTATAATACCAACAACAAATAGTTTTCCACTATACTTATCCATAGCTTCATTATCACTAATATTATTAGCAATAGCCAATAGTTTAACACCACCAAATATAATTCCAAGAAGAACAATAAATGCAACCATAATTATAATATATTTAAGTTTAATAATAAAATAAAAATAAACCTCAGTAGTAAGACTAGCTTAGCTACCGAGGTTTCAGTCATGCCAACGACTATAAGTTTAAGGATTAGTAGAACGCTCCGCTTCGCTACGCTCAACTCCCCGTGGAGGATGGAATAGACTAGTATTCATTCAATCAATATAATCATTATCATTAATAACTATACTAATATTACTAGCACAACTACCATTCCATCCTCCACGGGGAGTATAGCGAAGAGTGCGTAGCACTCGTAGCGGTTCCAAGCTAATCATTAAATTAAATAAAGCCAGCTCTATTAGAGCCAGCTTTACGTATAACATATAAACCATTAGCATTAATACTATTTACTTCTTTAGTCCATATTTAGCCCATTGAAGAACAAATCCAAGACCTTCCCAAATTTTATCTTCAGCCTTAATTCGAGCGTAATTAGCACCAACATTTAAATCAAAGTTTTCAGGTTTTACACAAGCTGCTTGACCATGAACTTCAAATCCAGTAAGACAAGTAAGAGTAGTATTAGTTGTTTTAGTACCAACTTTTACATTTTCAATACCTTTAATAAATCTTTTAATATCATTTTCTTTAAGAACATCTCCAACAGGGTCTTCAAGTTTATAATAAGCTTTCTCAAACTCTTTAGCAGGACTCCAAGATTTATATCCATCTGGATAAGTTACTTCATAACCATTTTCTTCAAAAGAATGATTACCAATTCTATAACCTTTGTCATTTGCTTCACGAGCTGTCATAGGAACAGCTTCAATCATTTTAACTCCAATAAATTTAGCCATAATTTTAAAATTTAATTATTTATTTAATCGTAGTAGTAATTATTATAAATCTATCATCTACCGGTTCAACATCAATAGCCTGAAATTCTTTATATTCAGTATCTTCAACTAAAACAAGTTTATCTTCATCAAATTGTTGAAGTTTATCAATAAGTTCTTTAACTGTCATAACTTTAAGATTTAATTAATTACTAACTATTATAACTTCTCCACAATTATTACTATAATCATATATTTCATCAATAGAATTAATATCATCTCCACAATTAATATATACTATTGATTCTTTATCACAAGTTTCAAGCATTTCTATAAGTTCTTTAACTGTCATAGTTTATTCTTTTTCAAGTTTGTTAATAATATCTTTAATATAATCACTAGGAAAACTACCTTCAAGTCGAGCTAATTCTTTTCTTTTATAATCATTATCGACTTTAGTAATAACAGTAGTAGGAAATTTAGTAATTTCTTTTCTTAGAATATCATCTAGATTTGTATTACGAATATTAAGAGTAATATCACAATTAGCTTCATTAATAGCATCAGTTATATTTTTAATTGCTATTTTACAAGCGTCACAACCATCTCTAGTAAAACAATCAATACGTATCATAACACAATAGCATTATTTTTAACAGCTTCTTTAATAGTATTAGGAACTCTAAGAAGAGTATTCTTAATCATTTCAGTAGTAAGACTATCAGAATATACATAAGTAGCATAAGTTCTCCAACTATCTTTAATCACAATAGCAAACTTATTCGGATTATCAATATTAGTTTGAATATATTCTACTTTAGTATTCTGATATTTCCACATCCAAGCAATAGCATCAGCACATTTAGCACGAGTTATACAATCATGTTCATCAATAAACGCTTCAACAAATATATTATTTGTTTGTCTTGTAGGTTCATCTCCAGTAAGATAATTAATATCATTACGAAGTTCTTCCCAAGTAACAGAATTACTATATCGTTTATATTCTGTATCATCTCGATATATAATACAAGTAGGATATTCAGTAATATTCTTACCAGCAACAGCCTTTTCAAGTATCATATCTTCAAGAATAAGATGGTCAGGAAGATTTTTAAAATTACATTGAACATTAGTACCAAATAAAGCTATATCAATAGCTTCTCTCATAGCTTCTGTTTTATCTTTATCAGCACTTTTATAATAAAATTCAATTTTAACCATAGTATTCGTATAATATAATGAGAATTTATAAAATTAGCTATTTTAAAGCCCTACATTGAATGATATTCATATCGTGATAGATTAATCACAATGATAATTAAAATTCAATGTAGGGCAAAAGAATTATATCTATGACTATTCTAACAGCTTGCGAAGATACCTCCGAAAAGTGTAATCACTTTGTAAACCACGTAGAACATAACCATTACAGTAAGCAGCAGGAGCATCACTAATACCAATACTACGCGCTTCTTGTCTACCAGTATCAGTATATAGATTATGCCTAATAAGATTAAACCTACCGGCAAACTCAGGTAGAGCAAGAGCTTTGTGAAACCTTTCTTCAAAAAGTTTACTAACATTACAATCAGGTAAATAAAACAAGATTAACTTTTTCATAGATAAACTTCATTACCTTCAATTTTAGCATCACTAAAATGACTTTTAAAACTTTCAACACTTCTACACCATAAAGGTTCAAGTCCATCAACTTTATAAATAACAGCAGGAATCCATTCACCTGTATCTGGATGTTTCATTTTAGTAATACTAATAATTATATATTCATTAGACGTTTTATTATGAATATAACGAGCACCAACTTTAAGCTTTAGCTCCTCCACCGGTTCCTTCTCCAAATCCTTTGTTTCCACGTTCACTTTCTCCTAATTCTTCAATAGATTCAACTTCTTTCCAACTAATTCTTTCAGCACTATTAATAATTAATTGACAACATCTATCTTTACCATCACAATTATATGGTGGAGTAGAAACTTTAGCAAGTATGTTAGTCATTGTAGTTCTAACATTATTAAGTTTAAGTCTAGAATTGCCAATCATACTATCAGGTAAATGCATATGTTCTCTAAGTTTATCAACTACTTCAACAAGAGTAGATACAGCATGAATTAAATCTTTAGAAGTACGATTCTTAAAAATAATAAGAAGTTCCCCACGATAACCACTATCCAAGGTCCCAGGACTATTACTAATATAAAAGTCAGATTTAGTAAGATTACTTCTAGGACGTAAAGACATTTCATTAGGTTCACCATTAGCATCATTTCCAATATTAAATGCTAAACCTGTATGATAAATAAATCTATCCTTATCTACATCATATTCATAGCAAATAGGATAAATATCCATACAAGCATCACCTTCTTTACCATAAGTAGGTAGAATGGGTTGAACCATACAACATTTCTTTACATCTACAACATCTCCACTAAGAAGTTTAATCTCTTTCAGTTTAAATACTTTTACTTCCATATATAATTAAATTATTAAATTAAAGAGCTTCTGCAAGTGCAAAAGCATTTTCTATTTTTCTTGATTTATCACCATAACAAATACTATCAAATCGCTTAGTACCTTCAATATTATCTATATTAGAATAATATCCACTAATAGCATTAACTACACCCCAAGCTGTACCAAGAATATCTCTTTGACCGGGACCATCAAAATAATAACTATAAGTATCAGAAATAACATTCATTTTTCTACTACTTATTTTACTATCAGTTAAAGCTAAACCACTACGATAAGCAATATCTTTAATAGTATGACCTGTATCTTTTAGACGTTGAATTTCATCACCGGTAAGAAGATTTTCTCCAATAAATTGAATTACATCTTCATCAGTAACTTTAATATTAGCAAGTAAATTACAATATTGACCAAATTCTTCAGATTTAATTTTACTAATTCCAAGTATTTCTTGTGCAACAGAAATCTTATTATGAACACTAGTTGTATGTCGAAAACTAACATAATTACTACTAGTACGAATAGCAGCATTAAGAGTATTTTGACAAATAACTCTAATAGGAGTAAATAAAATCTTAACTCCACCACTACCATCATGAGTATTAGTAAATACTAGATAATTTTCAACAGGGTCACCTTTAACAAGAATATTATTAGGAAGTTTAGCACTTACAAATATTCTTTCACCATTTCCCCAAAATCCAGCAGTTTGCCAAATAGCAGAATTTTTACCAATAGCGTCATCAAAGAAATTAAAAGCATCATTGTTTTGTACAATAGTATATTTACTTTTAACAACACCTAAAGGAATATTGTAATCAGTACGATAGGTAGCAAAGGCGTTATCACACTTACGATAAATGTCAGTACCAAAAACATGAGCGCCTTCTTTTTGTTCTTTAATAATTCGGTCAAGTTCTTCATCAGTTCCAGTAAGTTTAATAGGCATTTTACCAACTAGTTCACATTTAGCTACATTAAAATTAAGTCCAGCTTTAAGCATAACTTCTTTAGCAGTAGCACAATCTGATACATCAATAGCACCAGAATAAGCCCAAGGTTTACCTTTTACTTTATACATATTATTTATGACTTATACGTAACATAACACTTTCAATATCTCTAACAGCCCGGTCTTTATTAACACCATAAGTATCCATATACCATTTTATTAATTCTTTTACTTTTTCTTCTAGTTCCATAATTAGCAAGATTAGTAGTGTTAACTCCCCGTGGAGGATGGACTTAATTCTGTCCTCTACGGGGAGTATAACCAAGTTATTTAATAATAAGACTAGTATTTTCAACAAGTTTAGCTATACTAATATCTCTACCGTCATTAAGAATATTCTTCATAGTAGTTTTATTAATACTACTACTTCTCGTCATTTCATGTTGATGATTAAAGAAAGTATTAAGTAAATCAAAATTAATTTTATTAACTAAATCACCAATAGGCTTTTCAATTTCAAATTTAACTTTAATACAATCTAAATCATCAAGAGTAAAATAACCTCCAGTTTCTTCTCTAAGTCTAGCAGATTGTTCAGGATATCTTTCAGTAAATTTATCATTAATTTGTTCAAGAATAACATCTCTACTAAATGAGAAATTACTATCAATCATATCGTTATCCCAAAGAGATTGTAAATGTTCAAGAACTAAATCAATAAATATCTGATTAAGATTTTCATCAATTTCAACACATTTACTATTCTTAGTATAGAGTTTACTATCAACTAGATTAATAACTTTATTACCAGATTTACCTAAATCTCCATAAGTTATAACAGCATCAAGCATAACACCCTTAAGTCTTTCAGCATTATTTTCTTTAGTTTTACGAAGAACAGCTAATCGTTGCTCTTCTTTCTTACAAGATTCAGCTTCAAGATTAAGCATAGTATATGCTTTACGATAACTATCAAGTTTAGATTTAAGACTTTCTTGTGTAATAGCAAGACGTTCTTCAAGTTCAGGAGTTAATTCACCTCCATTTTCTTCTAACTCAAGAAATATATCTTCAAGTTCAGTAGTAATATTATAAATATTTGCCATTATTTTCTACGTTTAGATACATTATAAGCAGAACGATAATAAGGATTTAAATAACCAAATAAATGAGTATAATCACTAGCAGTCATTTTATCAGTATTAGTTCTATATTTATAACTAGCTTCAATATATTTCTTCCATAGTTTTTTACTTAAACCAAGATTACCAACAAATCCACCATTTTCAAATACAACAGCTTCTGTATTTTTAGTAGTTCTAAAACGGTTATTAAAACCATAAAATCTTCTTCTCATAATTTTAATATTTAAATAGTTAATAATTTATTTATTATTTCTCATTTCTTTATATGCTTCTTCTTCAAGTTCAACAGTAACATCTTCAAGACGAATACCTCTTAAACAAGAACATTCTTTCCATTGAATATTATAATAAGCATTAAGTAACAGTAAATTAGTATTATTAGCATCAACAGCCATAATCCAATTATCAGGAGCTATTTCTATTTCAACACAATCAATAGTTATTGTAGGACGAGGAGTCCATCCTTTATTAATTTTATATGGTAGTAAATGACATTGATTAAAATATCTACCGGTAAGAATATTATCTTTATATTCAAATAATCCACCATGCCAACAAATAGGATTTTTATTATCAGTCCATTCTTTAGTATCAAAATTATATCTACTAGTAGCTCGTTTAGTAAAAGCTCCATTATAATGAATACTACCATCTGGCTCTTTGAATACATCTCCTTTACGTCTGTTTTGACAAGTACCATCAGAACTTATTTGACACCATTCATCATCAGTAAATTTAAGAGGACTAATAATATCCCAATCACATAGTCTTTGAACAAGATTAATTTCCCAAGGAGCAGAACTACCACTATTGCCATGAGAAGCAAATACAGCAACAGCTTCAATTACTTGTTGATACATCCAATCATTTGGACCACCTTCTCCATTACCATATCCAGCAAGTTTAAGTTCTTTAATAGCATGTTTACAAATATTACTTTCTCTAATAACTTTAGCTAAAACTTTCTTATTAATAAGAGGTTTATTATTTTGCTTTTTAATATAACGTTTACTTTTCTTCATTTTTAACTACTTTAAGAACAACAATATTACATAAAAGACCATAGCAAAGATACTTATTAAATACACAATCAGGACAATTTCCAATATGTTTATTTTTAACATATTTACATAAAAGTGTTACTTCTTTATCATCTTTACACCTAATTGTAGTATAAAGAAATTCTTCACCATCATTTAAGTCATCAGTAAAATTAGTATCACTATAATTTTCAACATGAAAGTGTTTAAGTTTATCAATCTCTGAAGTCATATCCAAGTTCCATTAAATTATTTCTAATCATACCAGCTATAAGTCGGGCATTTGGATGAGGCTTACCGGTAGTACCATAATAACGTAAATCAATAATATGACGCCATTCATTAATAGAATATGTATAGACACAACGTGTAGCAGTATCAAGAGGAAGAACACCACGAGCATCTTGACGATGAATACCAAATTCATCAATAAGAGCTTTATAATTAAAAAAACTATCATTACAAGAACTAATATAATGATATGCTTTTTGATGTTCTATATTATCATCAATCCAATCAGCAAATAAAGGCTCTTCATTAAAATGTGTAGCAATTTCATCACTCATCCAATGAGGTCTACAAATCGTTCCATCTTCATAAACATATCGAGTTGATTTTTCAGCAATACTATTAGGACTAACGCGGTTTAATTCACGAGAGGTACTAATTTGTGTATCAACGCAAAAAGTATATCTCATCATATGAAATCCTATTTCAGTATTACGAAAATCTTCAATAGGAACAATATATTTAGATATATAACCAAATTGTGTTTTATGGTCTAAAACCCAATTACCATTAACAGTTATATAATAAACATGTTTTTCATAATGATAACTAAAACCAATAGTATTAGCATAATTAATAACAATAGTTTCTAAAGTTTTATCACTATCATTAGCTATTATATAATAAGTTCCATGACGAAACATACTCCAATGTTCACTATCTATAAGTCTTTTAATAGTAGCTTGGTCATTACCTGTTTCTCTACCATAACAAACTCTTGCGCATCTAGCAACATGAGCTTTAGCATCACCTCCTTGTTGCCAAAGTTCAACTTTTGGTTCTATTATCTTCATCTTCTTTATTATTATAAAAATCTTTAACTACATTTCCAAACACACTATAAAAATGTTCTTTAGGTATAATATTAATAGGTTGTATAGAATCAAGCTCTTTAAAAAACTCTTTAAGACCTTTATTTCTAATCCATAAAGTATCATAAGTAGCAGTTATATAATTATCTTCATCCATGTCACAAGCTATAAAACAAGTTTCACTATCAAGCTTATCTATACATTCTTTACATACAATAGCTTCAGCTATTTGTTTACTCTTACTAGCATCTTCTTCAACAGAATTTCCAAGTGGAGTATAACCAATAACTTTACCACAACATATACAAACTCTAGCAAGAGCGTTTATACCAAAAATAGGATGTAATTTCATACCATATAATCAGTTACAAATTTAAGAACTTTATAGAAAAGACCAACAAGAGTACCAGTATTATCAATAACATAATCATCTTCATCAATTCTTATTTGTTCACTTGTATGATTATCGTTACTAGATTTTCTATCTACTCTAATTATTTTTCCACCATAATATTTAATAGCTCTACATTCATCATCAAATCTAGCATCAGCTATAATACATTGACCTTTACTATTTCTTATATCAAATGCTTTATTCATAGTATAACGAATAAAAGCTTCTTTCCAAAAATGATTTCTAATAATATTAGTACCATAATATTGAAGAAGAACTCTAATTTTAATACTAACATTATTACTATATAAAACAAGATATGAGGCTAAATCATCATATTTTAATATAACATCATTCCAATTGTCAATAACATAAAGAACTTCTTTAGTGCTAGTAGAAACAATACCAGTTTTAAAATTATAATAATAATTTTCTTTAATTTCTTGTTTATCAAGAAGTTTACGGTCAATATTACAAAATCCAGCAATATCTTCTTTAAGTTTATCAGCAAAATGAATAATTATTTCATCATTTTTAATAAAATCATTTTTATGATAAAGAAGCCAAGTATCATAACTAGCTTTCATGATACCATCATGAAGAATATAACTAATCATAGAAGCAACTGTATCTTTACCACTTCCTTTAAATCCTTTAATACCAACAATAGAAACTTTATTAATACTCATAGTAATTTGTTTTTGTTTATCAAGACAAATATAAAAATATAATAGGAATTTACTAGTAAATATGATACTGAATTTAATGTTAAATATCATAGTGAGAATGACGCATTTTAAGGCTCACCATGACACGCAAATTTTATCGTGATAGATTAATCATTCTGATATATAAAATTGAATACAGGCAAAAAGAATCATGTCTACGAGCGTGTCATATACAATTTTACACCCATGTAAAACAGAAAAGCCTAGCACATCATATTGTGTACTAGGCTTCACCTTATTCAATATCTATATGATAAATAATACAAAAATCATTACGTCCTTCTACAAACTTAACATTAATATTAAAATCATCTTTAGACACAACAAAAGCATTACGCAATCTTGTATCGAGAAGTCTAATAACTATATTAGGAATATATAACTTAAATCCAGTATTAGCATCTCGAATAATAGGAACACTATTATTAATTCTATTATCATTATATAAAATCACATAAAGTTCATTACTTTTAGTTATATCATTATATCTAACAGCAAAATTATAACTTTTAGCATCATAATCAGTAAACAGAATAATAGATTTATAATAACAACTAAAATAAGATTTAGTTCTATCAAAATTATTATTTCTAATTACATTATAATCTAGTATCTCCATTTATAACAACAGTTTTAATATGAAATGGAACTCTAGCAACGCCACTTCGTTCGCCATATTCTATATGAACAGTTCTACCAATATAAGATTGAGAATCGAATAAAACTTCTTGTTGAACAATATGACTAACACTTAAACGAGTTTCAAATTTTTCATCATTAATATCATTTTTACAAAGAAGAATAGGTAAATCACGTTTCTTTTCTTTATAAATATCAAGAATTATAAAATCTCCTTCAGCAACACCTTTAAACTTCTCCATATAATTCGCTCTACGCCTACCATATTGATAATCAGTTTCGGTATTACGAAGTATAAGACCTTCAAAACCTAGATTAATAAATTCATTTCTAGCTTTAATAGCTTTATCATCATTATCAATATATATATTAGGAAGAATAATCAATCGTTCTTTATTATTATAATGTTCTTCAATATTATTAAAAGAAGTAGAACTTTTAATATGATAACGATATATATTTCTATGAGTTTGTCCACCTTCCATCATAATATCATAACACCAAAATTGAAGAAGTTTATTTTGAACACAATTAGCATCTTTAACAAAATGATTAATTTGATTAACAGTATAACCGGGAAGATAAACTTCGCCATCAAGTGCTGCAAATCCGTTAATCATATCGTCGATAATATTTGTATTAATAGTAGCAAGCAAATAATCTTCAAGATAGCCAAGAGTATGCCAAGTAAGACCTTCACGACTTTGGAAACGAAGCCTAACAGGTTTAAACATATCATTTTGAGTATAAGCAGTAACAATACAACGTAGACCATTAATCTTATACTGACCATACATACAACTGACTTTTTTCCAAACATTACCATTATACGTTTTAGCAAGCATTGGAAGTAGAAGATTACTGTTTCCATTACTAAGGTCTTTAGGTAGATAAGTATTTAGAAAATTAAATAGAGTATCATTATCTCCATCCTCCACGGGGGGTAAACCCTGCATATCACAAAGTTCATTAAGATATGTATATCCTTGTTTAATCTTATCATTATATCTACTTTCAAGTTCTTTTTGACCATCTTTTTGAGTAACAGCATAAACTTCTTTACGAATATTACCTCGTACAAGACCATAAAAAACAGTGATACTATTAGTACTACTGTCAAGTTCAGCCCACCAAACAGTAGGCACACCATTGTTATTTCTACGATAAAGTTTATTCATTATGTTCACTTATTTTTAAACCATTAAATGCAAAACTAACAGCTTTATCACCTAGAAGTTTAGCTTTACGCTGAGCAATCGTTTCCTTTTTAGGCTTAATAGCCTTTGCAATACCGGTGCTAACATCAATGGGTTGACCTGTAAAGACATCTTTTGATTGATTAACTCTGCTAGAACTTCTAGCGCGTTTCCTTGGTTCTTTACTATAATATCGTACTGGGTTTCTTCTCTCGAAATCAAGATTTTTTTCATGTATATCAATAATTCTTTTAATAATAGTATTACGATAATCAATATAACTTTGAGCTTTTTCTGGATGATGTTCTAGAATAAGATAAAGTTTATCAAGAATATATTCAATACTAGAAAGAGTAATACGATAACCATAATTAATAGTTTGTCTAGGACGAGAACTATCAGGATAAATAATAGTACAATCTAAATCTTTAATATAAGATTCAATTGCATCAGCCATTGTAGATTTATCAATAACATAATTAATATATCTAATATCTCTATCATCTAGCTTTTCTTCATATCCTTTTATTATCATAGATTTTCTTTCTTACATTTATAAATAATAATACGAGTTGGTTTACCTATAAGACAATGATTATATTTAAACCATTCAACAATATCAAATGTAGGATAAGTTTTAGCTATTCCTTCAATAAGAGCATAACCTTCTTGATAATTAAAATTACTATGAATAGTTCCACCATTATCAGTATCAAGTAAGCTAAACTTTTTGATATATTCAACGTCATCATTAGAAGATAGATTAATTTCTCCATAACAATAAATATCTTTTTTATAAATACGTTTACCATCTATATTAATACATTCCCATTTATCAAGATTTTGTTCATCTTCTTCAGTAATTGGACGCATAACAGTATATGTAACACCAGTTAGACTTTTAGTATGGCAAAGTATTACTTTCTTCCGTATCCCAAGTAAATTCAGTTTCTTCTCCATAATTATCTTCTATATATTTAACAACTTGTTGAGTTAATTCATTAATAACATTTGTAGAATAACTACTTCTCAATTCGGCAAAATCTTTAACGCCAAGTTCTTTAGGAATAATAATAGGTATAATATCATAATTATTCTTAAGAATCACAGCTTCCATAAGACCAGTTCTATCATTATCCATAAGACTAATAAGAAAACCATTTCGATTAAGTTTACTACGAAGCCAATCATATTCAATTTGACGAAGTTTATAAGTTTCATGTGGAATATTCACAACACCAATAGTCTTAGATTCAAGGGTAGACCCCCCGTGGAGGATGGAATGATTAATGCTCTTTAGATAACATTCAAGACTTAATCTATCTTTAGTAGATTTAGTTATAATAATAATGTCATAATTATCTAATTCAAGATTAATAACTCCTTCAATAGTATTACTATTAGTTATAAACTTAACTTCAGTTTTCTTATTTCTATTTGGAAAATACAATTTAACATTAACTATTCCTCTTTTATCTTGTCCAAGAACGTAACCATAACATAAATCTGTTTTATTTTTATCATAAAAATATTTAGGAATAGGATTAGTTGAACGATTAATATAAAATTGGTCAACAGGATAAACAAAATGAGTATTAAGAAAATTAAGATTAATACCAAATTGTCCCCAATACTTAGCATCTAAATTATTCCACGGACGAGTAACAAGTTCAATAATAGGTTTATGATTACGTACATTACTAATAGCCCTAGCAATATTATAATCGTTGTTTTCATCTTTATCTTGTCCATAAATAATATTTCTAAAAGTATAAGCAATATGTTTAAGAACAAATAGAAATTGACTTTTAATAGAAATATCAATTTGCTTATGAACAATTTCAGAGAGTACAGTTGCAGCAGCATCTATACAATCTCCCCACCAATATCCAGCAAAATCTCTTCCTTTAAGTTTATTCCTATTATCATATCTAAAACCAAAACTAGGATGAGTATCTTCACGAAAAGGACTAGATATAAATTCTCCTGTATCTATACAATGTTGTATATCTTCAACACTAATTCCAGTATAAGCACTAAAAATAGTAATTTGACTAACTTTAGAGAAAATATAATCTTTAGTTAAAATAGTATTACTAATATTTCTTTTCATAATATTTCTAATTTGACCTTTATCGTGAACATATAAAAAAAGAGGACTAGGTACTAAAATAGTACCCAATCCTCTTACATACAACTATTTAACTAACTTTAATTTTTTAAAATGGTAAATCTTCTGTTGGATTAACAAAAGCACCAGCAGCATCATTACCACCACCAAATGGACTAAAATCTCCACCGCCATTAAATCCACTAACAGGATTTATAGGAGCAGCAGTTTGAACACCGGGCATTACACCTACACCTGGCATAGCAACATTTGGTTGTTTAGCTTGTTCGGCAGATTTCTGATAAACAATACTTTCTTTATAAGGGTCAATATGCAAACTAGGAGCAGATTGTTCTTTATAAAGTTCAATAACTCCATCATTGATAAATGTAGGAAATCCTAAATCACCAAATGAAGATTTACTTCCAACAACAGCACGCCATTTACCATCATTCTTAACGAAACGAAGAAGCTTCATCCAAATAGTAATAGGTTTACCTTTAGCATCATTATAAACAGGTTTACCATTATTGTTAAGTAACTTAACATAATTTTCAAACACAGTCTTATAACCAGCTATAACTTCTTCAGCCTCAACAGATACATACTGCATATTTTCATCAAAATCTTCAAAAGGCAAAGTAAGAGCATCAATTTCTTCTTCTGTTAAATCACGACCTTTAAGAACAAATACATTATATACATGTTTCATAAAGCGGAAAATGTTATCAACTTTCCAAGCACCTTTACCACCGGGAATAGTTTCAACATTACTTTCAGCAGGAAGAAGACGTTGAGTTAGATAACGACGTTCATTAATATTTTCATGATTACTAGCAAAAGTAAATGTAAGATAAGGAATACTCATACCAGCAAATGAAGGCATACCTTGAACATCATCTTTCAGTGTAGCCCAATCAACTTTAACATCTTCAAGATGACCAATAAACAAGCCATTAGCTTTATTACAATCAGTACGTTCATCAAATTTTTTACGAGTTACATCACGTAAATCATTATTAATACCTCTACCTCTACGTTTTTTAGGAGTTTGTACTTCTGCATTAGCAGTTTGTTCAGCACTTGCTGCAACAGCAGCTTCATTCTTAATTTCTTTTTCTGTCGACATAATTAAAGTAATTAAAAGAATTATTAGATAAAATAAGAGCTGCACTATTAGAAATACTAACAATGCAGCTCTATGTTCAAGATACTATATTTCTAGGACGAAGATTTGATTATTCAGCAGTTTCTTCTTTTTCAGCTTTCTTACCGATACGAATAGGTTTTTCATCTTTCTTACCGATACGAATAGGTTTTTCATCTTTATATTCGGTAAGCATTGCAATCTTAACAACAATATCTTTATGACCGTTATTAACAACAGCTTCTTGCAAGTTATCAATATCTACTGTATAAACACGATTTTTAGAAGTAGCTTCTTCATCAGTCATATTAGCTTTCAACTGTTTCCAAACATTAGAATCAGTAAAGTTAAGAGTTACACCAATACCAGACAAAGCAGCAGTATTAGCACACTTAGAACCTTTAATCTTAGCAACTTCATCACCTTGAATACAGCTAGCCAAAAGTTCTTTCTGTTCATCTTCGGTAATACCTTCACGACTAAGAGCAGCTTTAAGTTCTTCATTAGAAGAAGATAAAGCACCTTCAAGAGTTTCTTGGAAATAAGTATTAACATACTTAATCTTATCATTCTTAGTCATACGAACACGAGTAGTGCAAGGATTACCATTCTTGTCTAATTCAGCAATACCTTTAGCCAAAGCCCAAATATCAAATTCAGCATGAACAGCCATAGCAGCTTCGGGAGATTCAATATCCAAACCTTGTTCTTCACAGAAAGCAACAACTTCGGGTACTTTATTGATAATAGCATTATCAATATTTACACAGTTATTAATGAACATTACATATTCACCATGAGCAATGCCGAGAGCTTTAGAAACTTGGGCAGTCATACGGAAACTACCGGGAGTAGAAACAACTACCAATTCAGGTTCTTCACTAACTGCTCTTTGACCAACATTAACAATACCCATACCAAAACTCAAACCTTTCTTAAAATCTTTCATAATTATAATTATTTAAAAAGTGAATAATATCAGTCATACGACTGTTTTGTTTAATAATAATTTCTCTAGTTTATTTATGTTATTGAATTTCAGTAATATCAATAATATCTTCATTACTTAAATCAATACCTTGCATAGTCTTTAATTCTTCTGTGCTAAGACAGCCCATAATTAAATCATTAGCAATTTCACGAGCACCATAAACAAATGCTCTATGACTTATCATTATTTTAGGATATTTCTTATAAGTATCTTTTTCAAAACATCCAGCAACAATAGCATCTTTATAAGTAAACTCACTAGTAGCAACCATATTACGTTCTCCAATTTTACGATAAAAACGATAACTAGTAATATAATCAATAGGAACAGCAGGTATTCTATAAACAGGAACTTTACCAGTAGAAGCAATTTGTTTAGCTTCAGCAGTATTAGTAGCTATTTCAAACTTACCATTAAGTTGATATTCTTTATATATATTACCATTATAATCTTTATAATATTTAACAGGATAAACATATATATGTTCATGGTCTTTATCTTCTGCATTTTTAGTTTGTGCCTCTTTGGGAGTAAGACACTTAATACAGTCAGATGGAAGTTTATCTTCATCATAAGCATTAAAGCCATCTGTATATTCGTACAGAGCGCGATAATTATCTACTTTTTCCCAACTCACGCTGCCTTTGACAAGTAATGCCTTAATAATGTGAACATCAACACCTGTTTTACCTTGAACTACATGAATATGTTCAATGCAAGTAGAAAATGGAAGTCTAAGGTCTTTAGCTCTCATTGCAATAGCAAGACCATCTTCAACAGACTTAATACCACATTTATCACTACGCATAACACGTTTGATAAATACTTCAAGACTTGCAATTTCAGCTTCACTCATATAATTAAGCTGATATGGAGCAACAGAATGTTGAACACCATGTTGTTTTTCAATACCACTATTACTAACAGCAACAGTAGTATCATTAACTTTAACTTCTTTATCTTCGTCCATTCTATCAAAGAGCGATTTTGATTACACAACAAATATAACTATTATATTTATACTAGCAAACAATATCATCAAAATTTTGAGCACTAATATCAGAATTAACATTCTGTATAACTTCATGGTTAGCCGATAACTTTTCCTTTTTAAGACTTGCTTCTTCAATAGTACCAGCTATATAAAGTTTATGTACTTTAAGTTTTGATTGACTACAATTAACATTATTATAACGATAAATAAGTTCATCTATGGTATCACATAAAGGTGAGGTTAAAATCCATTCGTCTACGCTTGTTTCTAGGCTGTTAGTTGAATTATTTTTTATAGATAATACTCTTAATAAGCCATCATTAAAAGACTTCAAATTCAGCGTGGAAATAGCCTTAGATTTGACGATTCTTGGCTGTCCTTTCTTGCTTCCTGTCTTATACAAAACAGGAATACCATTATCATCAATTAGAACTTTATCTTCAATCTTATCATGATAATCACCACAAATTTCACCTAATTTATCATTAATATATTTAGTTACAGTAGCAGCATATTCACCTCTCTTACTAATAATAAGAAATCGTTTATCAGGATTATTTTTAATAATTTCAACTATTCTTTCTAGCTTACAAACATTATCAGAACATATAAACATACGTTCACGAACAATATTATAAAAAGTCTTAACTCGTTCAGCAAGAACAAGAGGATTATAACATTCATCAATTTGTTTACTAAAAGGATTAGTCATATCCATATCAGCACTCCATCCATTATATTCAGCTATTTCTGTAATATATTGAATAGCACTACGTCCATCTTGAGTACCATTTCGAGCACATTTAATATTATCAAGATTACCAAATACTTGAATAGTTTGAGTAATAAATTCAGTATATTTATCATAATTAGTAATATCATCTTGATTAACAAACAAAATTGGCTCTCTGTGTTCCTCTACGGGGAGTAAAGCCCGCATAGCATTAATACCACTAGAACTTATATTATCATTAATAGGAGGAATATTAGTATAAATTTCTTTTAGTTTGGCAGTATCAATAGTATCTTTAGTTATAATCATAAGTTTAAATCTAGCATGATTAAAAACTGTATTACAAGAAAGATTCCATTCATTAACTCCAACAACAATAGAAATATCATAACTATAATTATATCTACTATTAACATAAGTATGAGTAAGAGTATTAATAGTATCTATATTTATATTATGATTTTTAAGACCATCAACAATTTCTGTTCTTCTTTTCCAATTATCTGTAACAATAAGTATTTTAAGATTAGGATTTTTATTCCTCATCAGAGTAATAACTCTACTTATAATTTCAGAATAATCAAGAGGTTGAACACAATGAATAGTTCCAATACCTTTATAATCTTTAGAGCCCCATTTATTAATAAGTTTACTATATGATTCTTCAACTATATTTTTCATACAAAATCATCTTCATTAAAAATAGGATTATACATACCGCTATATTTTTTAATTTTACTTTTACCTTTACCTTTAGGAGAAATTTTAAGTTTGATAGGATTAATAATCTTCATAGCTTCTTGATAATAAAATTTGAAATTAATATCTCTAAGAGAAATATCTTTATCATCAAGACTATTAATAACTGTTACAACAGAACCAGCTGCCATTCTACTACGAGAACCATTATCGTTATGAACTTTCTCAATAATATAACCTCTATTAGAAACATAAAATCGAACATATCTTTGACAAACAACATGAGTAACTTGTCCATTTTCAATCTTAGTTTCTTCTACATGAAATTGTCTACCTACATTTTGAGTAAGACAAAAGTCAAGAATATTAGTAGCTTCTTGAAGAGTATCCATAACAGGTTTATTCTTAAGAAAATAATTTTCAATAGCTTGAGCAACAATAGGCATAGAATAACCTTTAGTTAAATCTAAAGAATACATCATAGGATTAAGAGCGCCTTTAGATTCAAGTTTAAGTTTATGAACACCATTTTTAATAACTCTAAATTGGCTAAGATAATTATTTATATCTCTACTAACAAGACAATGATAATAATCAGTATCAAACTTAAGTTTAGTAGTTTGTTCCCACTCATCTTTAATACGATTATAAACATCAATATCTCGTTTATAAAGTTTAATAACAATACCATCTGTATTAGCACTTAACACATGAATATTGTGTAACTCTAATTCCTCAACCAACATTAGCATCATTAACTGCCCATTAATAGTAGTTTTAAGTACAGCTAATCTATCATAAAGATTACCATTTTCAAATCCAAGTTTACCATAAACAGAATTAATAACAATCTTTAAAACTAAAGCTAAAGTATCTCTATCAATTCCGTCAACAGTATCTTCATCGCTGTGTTTCACTTCAACTCTCTTATTTTTAAGCCAACCAATAAGATTACAAAAAGCATTAGTATCAAGATGAGCTGGAGCTACTTTATGAGCAGCAATAATACTAGGATACATACTATTAATATCAGCATGAATATAAACATAATCATCGTCATTAAGAACATCGTGTTGACCCCCCGTAGAGGATGGAAATAATTCTCTTCCACTACTCCAAAGTTCAACAGGATTATCTTGACTATGTAAACCTCCAGTTGCAACAGTATAAGTTACATTTCCAATTTTAACTTCTTTACTAAACGCATCTTTATTAACTCTATAAATAGTAGTTTTAAGACATTCATCAAGAAAATCTTGCATAGGTTTAGTTTTGAATTTAATAAAAGGAAAAATAACCTTTTTAAAACTCATAGCAGTTCTTTCAGTTTTCTTACCTTTCCATTGTTCAGGAGCAAGACCACTAAATTTACTATAAAATTTCTCAAAAAGAATATCAGCAGTTTTACTACGACTAGAATTAAGAACATCAACATCATATGCTTTACTAATAGCATAACGAGATTTAATTTCTTCTGGATAAAGACGAACTATTTCAGCTACAATGAAAACATCATTAAGATTATAATACATCATAGGTTCAATATATTCATCAAGAATAAATCTATCCCATTTATCTACTAGCTTATTAAGCTGACTAATACTCATTCCTTTAAGATTAGGAATTTCATCATATAGTTCAGCTTCTTTTTCATTAATATCAGGAAGTTCATATTCTAGAAGTTCATACCATTGAAGATTAATTGAAGTTTGTTTTAAACCTTTAGGAACAGGTTTACGTTCACCTGTTTTACTATCTACAACTACACTTGCTTTATTAAGAGCAAATATACGCATTACATCAATACCTGTAAATGGTAGTTTATATTTTCTAAGACTATTAAGATAAAAATCAGTTCTAAATTTATCTTTATTATCTTGACTAGAAATAATAGTTTTACTAGTTTCATATAACTTATTAATAAATTCTTTCGTACTATTCGTATGCATATAAAAACTAAGTAAAGCAGCAATCATAAGATTATCATAATTGAAATTATTAAATCCATACAAATCAGTACGAATAATAGTTCCATTAGAATCTTTATAACATCTAGTCTTATTAATATAACCTATCATAGAAAGTAATTGACTATCATCTTTATCTGTTATATAAAACTTATATTTTTCAACAGTTTCAAGACGAGCTTTAATTTCTTCAACAGATAATTTTTGAACTAAAGGAATAGCTTTTCCATTAGCATTAACACAATCTTTAAAAACTTTAAGATAACTATTAATACTAACAAAAGTAACAGAAAAGAAATTTCTTAAAACTTCAACATCATAAGCTATACAATTAATCATTTATACTATAACCATAATTATTTCTATTTTTAGTAACCCAATTAACATCATCAGCAAAACGCTGTTTAAACATACGATAAAGATTATCATTTTTAAATTTAACAAGAGGCGAATAATTATTAAATATATACTTACCGCCAGTAGCCATAAATCTAGGAATATGATTATTGCTAATACTAAGATAAGCATCACCAAATATAAATAGATACTTATAATTAATTCTAGCTAATTCTTTCCATAGAATATTACGACATTTATCAATAGTAGTAAGATATGTATTATAATTATTAGAACAAGCACATTTAATACTATAAGTCATATATACATCTTCAGTGTTATTACGTCCAGAATATTCATCATAAAGATTACCAATATCAGTAAATAATTGATAATCTTCACAATAATTTCTATCACCTCTAGGAAATAGGAAAACAATATCTCCATGAATACTTCCTCTACCACCTTGTATATACTTACCTGTATTAAATATACGATTTGGACATCGTTCACAATCAGGATATTCGTCAACAGTTTTACTTGCCATAAGATAATACTAATTGATTACTAGCACGAGAACAAGCAACATATAATCTACGAAGCATTTCATCTCTATTAGTATAAGGATGTCCATACTTATCATAAATCATATCGTTAATATCTACAAATACATTTTTATAAGTAGAACCTTGTGCTCTATGAGAAGTAATTGCAAAACCATAATCTAAATCTCTACTAAATAAAATCTTACCATTACTATTCGTAATATTAGAAGCGATAAGATATTTACGTTTAAAATCAAAATATTGTTTCCATTTACTTCCACGTTCAGAACTACTAGCTTTTTTAGCATCATCAATAAGACTAGTCAACTTCTTATAATACATCTGAAATGTATAGTTATCATAATGGTCAATAACAAATAAAGGTTGAGTTATAGCACCACCATGAATAGCTTGAAACTTAATAAGAAATCCTTTAAACTCATAATCATTATCAATTGTATCAACAATATCTTTAACAATATATTCTTCACTATTATTAATAATAATATCATTAAAAATATTAACAACAGTAGTATAACTCATTATTAAATCATTACGAGTAATAAGACTTTTATCAGCATCTTGAATAATCATATGTCTTACATGGTTATTCCATTGTGCAACACGACTATTAGTATAAGCTATAATACGATACAAATCAATATTTTTAGTATATTCTTCATTATTAAAACAAGTATCAATTAAATCAGAAAATTCAGTTTGACCACAAACATAAAATCCTTTAGTTTCTTCATTATAATCTTGTCTATTTTTAGATATATAATCAAGAAATCTCCATCCATTCTTATTATCTATATCTTCTCGAAGAAGTTTAAGAAGTTTACTAATAGGATTATTATCTCCTTGTCGTACAACTTCTTTAAGATAATAAGTATTACTAGCAATAAGAAAAGCTTGACTAGTTTTCTCATTAACAGGTGGAAGCTGAGAACTATCCATAATCTTATAACTTTCATTATAAGCCTGACTATATCTTAGTTGTAATATCAATTAAATTAATATATTTTTCTTTTTCTTCTTTAGGAAGTTTAAAAAAATCAAGAAAAATATAACCAGCATGAGATTTTTTAGCACCAGTTATAACTTGACTAACATTTTTGGGAGTAAAACCATTTATTCTTAAATCTTCTGCTCCATAAAGAATTTTAATATTAACAGGTTTTCTATCTATATTTGCAACACTTATAGCTATATATATTTTATTATTAGTTTTACCGGGAATATATTCATAATTTTTATTAGGATTATAATCTTTCTTATAAATCCATTGATATCCATTATGAATATGTCGTTTTCCTTTACAACATGCAGCAATAGGTCTAGCATTAAAATTACCTTTTTCAGAAGCTTCAGTAGCAGAAGACCATTCTCTAACAATATTACCTAAAATATCTATTTGCAATATAGGAATAGATAAACTATTAAATTCATATTTATTTCCATAATTACCATTATTTTCTCCAAATAAATGTTTATTATAAAAATAATTTTCAGAATTACATTTACCTATACAAGTATCTCCATCATTACCATTAACTAAACATCCTCCATTTTCTATACGTTTATATTTATTAATTAATTCTTTTTCAAGTTGAATACTTTCTTCAATAGTAATATCTATTTTAAAAATATTTACTTTAACTTTGGTGATATCTATAACTTTTTCTTTCCAAAGTTTATTTCTTGAAGTAAAACTAAAAGCTCTTCTAATAGAACCTTGCCCAACATAAAATGGATTTTGTTCTTTATCATAATAATGAAGATAAACACAAATACGATTTAAATCTTTTAATTGAAAACCATGTTTACTAGGAACATCAGTAGTAAAATTAGCTACTTTACTAGTATTAAATTTAAAACTTACCATATCTTTAAAATTTAAAATTACATTATAAAGATATGGATAAAATTGATAATATACAACTTTCTCCGTTTCGATTTTAAATAAAATCTACTCTCTTACGAGATAGTCGATGAACCTTACTATTATCATGTTTCACAACATAATGAGTAGTCTTGGCTGCTGATTGTCATATAATAATAGTTTTTCGAGCATTCACACTTAGATTTTCATCTTATGTTGTAGCACTATTATCTTCACGAGTTTCCAGCAATTAGAAGAATTTAAACTCAGCAATAGTTTTACCGAGCATTATAACTTTAATTTGAAGCTTCTTACATTTATTACTAATATACTTAACAAGTTTAGCATTAAGCATAGAAGCTTCATCAATAATTAAAACTTTAAGACCATCTAGTTTATCTTTTCCAACAGGATTAAAGGCAGGATTTTCAGGGTCAAAATTTTCAATATTAACATCAAGTCTAAAACCAAATAATGATTGAATAGTATTAACTTCTTTTCCACCAATAGAATTACTAAGAACTCTACAAGCTTTATGTGTAGGAGCAGCACAACCTATAACACCACCAGACCATTTGCAATTATTAATAACATATTTAATAACAAATGTCTTACCTGTACCTCCAGCACCACAAAGAGCATTAATATATTTCTTATCATCCCAAGGCTGTGCAAGAAACTCAATAAGTTCATGTACAGCTATTTCTTGGTCTTTAGTAAACTTAATGTTAGTATCTTTTCTATTACTATTAGCAATATTAAGATTACCAATCATTACAATTCGTTGTTTACATCAATAAGATTATTTTTAACTTTATCTTCATATTCTTTCCACTCTTGAAAAGCTAAAATAGTAGATTCACTATCACCACGATTATAACATGTAGTAATATGAAACAATTCCTTAGCAAAAGGCATTTTAACAATTTTACCTTTAGCTATAAGTCCAGCAGCAAAAGGAATATAAAATCTAGTATCAACAGTTTTTCTATTTTCACTATCTCTTATAATTTTAATTCTATGATTATATTCATCTAATCGACGAGCATAAACAACTTTCTTTCCTTTAGTTCTGTAACTTTCACCTGTAATGCTATATAGTTTGCCATTGTATTCTACTTTATAAGTACCATCAATATATCTAATAATACCTTCACATTTAGCAACTATAATAACATATTTATTGACTATTCCTTTCTCTTTGGATTTACCTACAACTCCAAATGAGAATTTAAAGCTAACCATAACATACTACTTTCTTTTAATAGTACGCATACGTTTATCAACAGCACGAGTAATACCTTTAAAAGTATTATCTTCTGCAAACTTAGCTTTACGAGCAGCCTTTTTAGCAGCTTTCTTAGCAGCAATCTCTTCATCACGTTCTTTTTGTTGTTGAATAACATCAACAATCTCAACATAATAACCACAATAATGAGAAAGAAAATCAATCTTACCACTAGTTCCATTACCAATAGCGCTATTTTTAGCTACTTTAATAACTTTACTAGCAGAATTGATTCCAATAACAGCGCCAACATTATTAAGTTGACGAACAACAGAAACTTCATCATACTTTTTCATAAGTACTTTACATTTTTAAAGATTAATAAAACAATTATATTTAATAGTTAAAACTATAATAAATTCAATAATAGTTAGATTAGTAGAGCCACTACGCTACGCTCCGTGGCGACCCCCCGTAGAGGATGGAAGCAAGCTAGTCATCAACTTTCGCTTTAATACTATCATTAAGTTTATTAAGTTTATCAATAAAATGTTCAAGAACTTCTTTATTATATTCACTATCATTAATAATAAATTCAATATTACGATGAAATTCTATATCTTTATTTTGAAGTTTATTAATATCTATATTAATTCGTTCAATCTTCTTATATAGATTAAATACTTCATAAATAAGAAATAAAATACATCCAACACAAACTCCAAGAATATATCCAATAGCATCTTCAATCATAGAAATAATTATAAAGTTTATGAATAAGTTCAAATCTAGTATCAGTAATATTATAGATTTTAAATGCTTTAGCAACAAAATCAAAATCACCATATTTAAGTAAAGCATCTATATAATCTTTAATATCACTAAGCCACATAATAGCACTAACAGAATATCTATCACTATCAGTATTAGTAATATATTGACCAATACCTTTAGCAATAGTATCAGCAGTTATATCATTAATAATAAACTTATCAGTAAACCAATTATCTTTTATATAATGTTTATCAGTATATTTATCACGAAAGGCTTTAGATAGTTTATTACATAAATCAATATAAGAACGAGCAGCAGTTCTATTATTATGATTAACAAATTGAACATCTTTAACTTTAAGAGTTAAGTTCATACCACATTCAATAATACGAACTTTAATTTGTTTTTTATCTTCATTAATATATAGAACAATAGCAAGTTTATCTTTCCAATAGCCAGTATTCAAAGTAACTATATCATAAAGTTTAACTTTAAATCCAGATGTAATAGTACCATCAATATTCTTATAAGCAATATAATTCATAACAAAACTGTATTAAATTTTTAGTTTAACATTTATTAGCTAGTTCTTTTGCCCTGTATTGAACTCAATATTAATCGTGATAGATTAATCAGATTATATATGAAAATTCAACAGAGAGCAAAAGAATCATATCTATGAATGTATCATGAACGTAAATAGCTAGTCATTCGTAGCAGGCTCATTATTCTGTTCATTATTATTACCAGCACGTTTAAGACGTTCTTTAAGAATATGTTCAGCAACAGAACCAAGTTTACATTCACTAACATTATAACTTACACCTTTAGCATGAGTAACAGTATATACAATAGGATAATCAATATATTTATTATTGCCTATTGTGCGTTCAGCTTTAGTAACCCCGACTCCAGTTACAATACCAACACAAACACCAAGTTTAGTTTGATTATGATATTGATAATTATATTCCATATATACTACCTGTCCTTTCTCAAACTTAGCTTGTTCTTCAATGTATCTATCTAATAGACCATCAAAAATAAGAGAATCAAAATTATCCATTTTAATAATATATTTAAAGTTAATAATATACATACTAAAAAGCCTAGCACTATCTTCACAGACAATGCTAGGCAAACTACAAATACGAAATCATATAAAACGAAATGTTTTACACAGACATTATTATTACTAATTTCACAATCAATAATAATATCATTAACACCAAATCAAATATGACATATAACACTTGGACTATGATAAATATTAATAGCACTATCTTCACAGACCGTACTATTACAAAAGTTACAATTTTAGAAATTAAAACGGATAATAATATCATAGTTTCGGAGTTCAATTCCTCCATCATCAGCAAGTGAAATAACACTATTATCTTCACAGACAATAGTGTTAGAAAATACAATCAAAAACTTATGTGGGATTATTTAGCAGATTTATTTGCCTTTCTACGTTTAAGTTCAGTATAAATTTCATCATCACTAACATTTTTAAACTTATTCTCTTGTTTATTATTATCAACAGATTGATTAACCATTTTAATCATTTCCTTATATTCTGCATTAGAAGTATCAATAATATGTTGAGCAATCAAATGATTAATTTTAGTATTAGCTTCAATAATATTAATAATCATATCTTTTGCATATTTAGGAAAAACAGCAAGAATAGGTTTAAGAATATCTTTATCTTCAATTATACTATCCCAACGATTAATAAGCCAATCAAGTTCAAATCCATTTTCAGTAGCAAGTTTAATAATATCTTCTTGAGTTTTACCAAAATCATTAATATATTTTTGTTCTTTAAGAACATATACAAATAAAGCTAAACCTCTAACATATTGGTCTGGAGATAAACCTTTATCTTTAATATCATTAATGAATTTATTAATAAGTTCGCAATCTTCTTTATATTTACAGGTATCACAAGTAATACTATCACAATATTTACCAAAAACTTCATCAAGAATAACTTTAATATTAATATTTTCCATAATTTTATTTATTTAATCATAATAACCAAAAACATCATTTTCAGGGTCAACAATAGGATTATCATCAACTATTGGTTCCCAAGCAATATCGTCAAAATCTTGACTTAGACATTCTGCATGAATTTCAACACCTTCAACATTATTATTGAAATATGTATCATCTTCAACAAAATAAATATCAGTTCTTTCCATATCTTTATATATAAAATAAACTCCGAGTAGAGGATGATTATCATCAACGTGTTAACTATAACAAACCCAATAAACAAAATGGATAAAAATGGCAAGAACATAAGAATTAGCTTTAATAAGCTCAACAGCACTATCCATCCTCTACGGGGAGTCTATACTACAAACTTAACTAGCTTCAGAATCTTTATTCTTTTTATGAAGTTCAGTTTCAGTATCAATCATAATACCAATAACTCGCTGACTATCACTAGCAACATCAGCATGAGCCTTAACTAAAGCATCAATGAATAAATCATCTGTATATCTATATTCTCTACGAAGACCACCATCAGCAGTAACTCTAAACTTATTCCATAAGAAGTCAACATAAGCACCTTTAGAGTTATATATTCTTCCATCATCTTCAAGAGTATGAAGAATATTAAGAGAAGTATGGCGTCTAAATGCAGCATTGAATTTAACAATACAAACTACATCAAGAATATGTTGAGGAACATTAATTCCAACAGGAACACCACGTTTATCAGTCTTAGCATCTTTAAAATCATTATCTTCATTAGCTTGACTAACAACAGTAGTTTGTTCTTCCTGTTTACGAACTTTACTTTGTTTCTTCTTCCTAGCTTTATTCTTAGGCTGAACAGTTTCACTACTAACAACAGCATTAACTTGTGTATCTTCTTCAGGAATAACAAGTTTACCTTCTTGTTTAGCTTCTTCTAAACTTTCAGCCATAGTTTTCTTTCTAGGCTTCGATTGAACATTACTAGTAACATTATCAAAATTTACCATAACACTTATAAGTTTAAGATTAATATTATTATCAGTAGCAATATTACTCTACTGAACAACACGACAAATATAATAATTAAATATAATACTCCAAATATATTATAATTTATTTATACTATAATTCTAACTAATAATCAATAGCTATATTAAAATAACTAAAATAGTTATAGCAATAGGAATTAACTTACCACGAGTATAATAAATATCAATAGTATCAAGAGTATCATTAGTATAAAGAGAATCAGTAATATCAAGAATATTAAGAATATCATTAGTAATACCACCAGCAATATTAGCATGACTAGTATTAATAGTCATTATAATACTGATAGTATTAATAGCGCTATTATTAACTAGAACTAATGCTATTGGTCATTATGACTAGAAGTCTTATTAGACTTGATAATACTGTTAGAGCTAGTCTTAATAACGATTGTATGACTAATCGTCATGACGAACGTCAACGAGATGATAATGATGATGCTATGACTGAAACTGATAGTGATATAACTAGAGGTTATGATAGTATAACGAGAAGTTATAGGAGAGAAATAGAAGGAGTTGGAACTAATACTAACAACGATGATATAACTAGAGGTTATAACTAATGATTATGAAGATATAACTAAAGGTTATAATGAACGAGAATGAGAGAGATTAAACAATAGGTTTAGATTGATTAGGAATAGGATGTGGAGAAGGAGGAAGAGGAGGAAGAGGAATGGCAGCAGGTCTAGTTCCTTCAGCATGACCATCTCCACATTCAATTCCACATTCACCACTACCACAATCACTCTCATCTCCACCATCAACCTCAATTTAACCCTATTTGAACCACATCCAACTCCACCATCTCATTCTCCACGAACTCCACATTCACCACTTTCATCTCCATATCCTCTTTCTCCGCATTCAATACCTCTCGTCACCTCTAATTTCACCTCTATAACTTTTTGTTATGGGAGTAAATCTCCATGACCAATATCAGTATAACAAAATGTTATAGGAGCAAGTCATCATTAATTTCATTAGTAGAATTATCATCAGCAACCACATTATAATCATAGCTATCAAGACTATTATCAATAATACGAGCGATACCTTTTAATTTACCAGCAATACCAAGTCTACTCTTATTAACACTATCATATACTTTTGTTATATCATCAGCATTACCATTAGTAGTAATATCAGTAATAGCAAGAAGAATATCAGTATTAGTAGGATGAAGATTAATAAGTTCAACAGAAGTAATAGAATTATCATTCTCAACTTCAATAGTAGTAATAATACGATGTACTTTCATGATGTTTAATATTAGGATAAGACTTATCAGAACTTGCAGCTAGTTCATGATTAATAAGACTTATCAGACTGTTAAGTTCGTTTGCTGCAATCTATTTAATGTTGATGATGAGCATTTCCATGTTGAACACTAGTAACAGCATCAGCAAAACTATTGTTGATAACATCAGTGCTACCAACCCGAAGGTCAGTAGCACCATGTTCATTAGAACGGCATATCGTCATCACTCATTGCAGTAGCAACAAAACTAGCTGCTTTAGCTTTAGCCTCACGCTTGGCAGCAATGGCAGCACGAGCATCATCCATAATCTGCTTGATAAGTACATTATATGCACCAACAAGAACAGGGTCAGTAGGTTGTTCGATACCTACAATATGATATACATATCTATCATAATCCACAACATTGTAAAGATTATCTTTACGAGTAAATGGATTACGGTCTTGTACACCAGCAGGTACAAACTGGCAAAGAACTTTGACAGCAACACCAGTCAGATACATACTAGCAAAACCAGCTTCAGCAGCTTCGCCAACATAGTTGACAAATCTACCGTAGAACTTGTCTTTGCGCATTACAAGCAGTATCTGATTGAATGGCATCTGAACAGCACCAAGCATACCCATTCGATGTGTACCATCAGGCATACTTTGAGCACCTTTGACAGGACTAGCAATAGTAACAAACGCATTGAGATAAGATTTGCCATTACGACCTGTACGTTCTTGACAATCAATATTAGTAATAACAGTAGTCATTACATAACTATGGCCATCAGTACAGATGCGTTTAACAACATCATCAATGGTTTCCACTTGCGTAGAACTTTGGTTAACTGTATCAACTTGTGGAGTCTGTGGAACAGTATCAACAACAGGTTGAACAGGTTGGTTAACACTAGCAGTTGTATCAACTACATTAACACTCTCGGGAGCAACAGCAGCATTCTGTGCAGCTTGTGCTAAATCTTTAACGTCTGGCATGACTATTAAGTATTTAATTACGCTAATCAGTAGCATTACTGACAGTTGTTTTCGTTTCAACTGCAAAGTATTTAATGTTGATAATGAGCAATACCATCTAGTAGAGATTAATCTCTACTAAGATAACTAACAATAGCCGATAGTATTCCAAATACAACAGCAGTAATCTGTTCATCACTAGTTGGTTCTATCTTCAATGCTAGTATGATAGCTGGCATCATCAGTATGATAGCAACTAACAACAATGGTTTGTTTGTTCTCATAATGATTAGTGTTAATAGTTAGTAATGTAATGAGATGAATAATCTCAAAATATTTAATGTTGATAATGAGAGTGAGAACTTTACTTTCTCCTAGAACTTGACGGGGGTAGTCAATCAAGTTTAACATGACCGGGGGTTATACTCACTAGCCTCATCAAAACATTAATATACACTATTTTCATTCTCATTATCACTACCTTTATTATTCTCATTATCACTACCTTTATTATTCTTATATTCGCTATCATCATCACCCTCATATTCATAATTACTTTTACTCTTTTCATCATCATTATTATAATCTTTATCATCTTTTTCATTTTTATCGTCATCTTTATTATTACCAATCCCAATCAATTTTACTAGTATCAACTTCTTCTGCTTCAATTATTTCAGTTTCATTATTTGCTTTATCTACATTATTCTCATTATCATCATATAAATAATCAAGTTCACTTTTATATACTTGTTTATTTTTAATTATAATACAATTATCATCTTTAACTAATCCTATTCTATCTATATAATTAACATTATTATCAAGTTTTATTTTAGAATCATCAAGTTTACCTTTAGTAATAATTTCATGAAATTTATTAATATCACCTTTAAATATAACTCTAGGATTAACTTCAAACATACTACGTTTATCTGTTCTACGAATAATATTAAGTTTTTCTAATGTAACAATAGCATTAGCAAAATCTCGTTTATTACATCCACTTCTAATTCCATTTCTACAAACAGCATCAAATAAATCCTTACTAATTTTAACAACATTAGAATTAAAACAAATAGTATAATTAATAAAATAAAAAAGTTCATGAAGAATTATACTTCTTAATTCAACTATTTCTCTCCAAGCATTAATACCAACATTAGAATAATATCTTTTAATAATTTTACCTGTATCAAAACATTCCATACGTCCAGTACCACATAGATATTTTTTATTATTATTTTTAATATTAATATCAAAAGTATTAGGTATAATAATACTTCTATCATTAGCTATATCTTTATTAATAGCATCAATAACAAGTTTATTATAAACTCTACTAGGTTTAAAATCTTCTTTAAAAGTCATAACAATAATAGTATTAAGTTCAACATAAAAATATATTACTCTAGGAAATTAGCGAAATGTATTCCATAGATGGAACAACTTTCGTGCACAAAGGTAGTCATTTTTGCCACTTAATTTGCATACTGATGGAGAATTAGGTATTCAGCATGATACATAATATGTATTATAACTTATTGATAATCAATGTATTATAATTACTATAAAGATATATTATATAGATATATTATATA